>Ga0068859_100000977_pt1 | contig 29298 bp, 23 predicted proteins | sample KBSSwiS22_FD_66585 | JGI IMG/M metagenome (GOLD analysis project Ga0068859, IMG submission 66585) | Switchgrass rhizosphere microbial communities from Kellogg Biological Station, Michigan, USA - KBS Switchgrass S2-2 | ecosystem: Host-associated > Plants > Roots > Rhizosphere > Soil ...
GGGTCAGTTGTTGCGGCCGGGGCAGTCGTCACCCGGTCCGTTGAACATCACACGATCGTTGCCGGCGTTCCGGCGCGCCCCATCGGGCAGGTTCCTCAGAATCCTTCATGATGAAAAAAGCTTTGGTGCTTGGATCGGAAGGCAATATCGGTGTGCCCCTGGTGCGGCATCTGCGCGCGCGCGGCGTCGACGTGCTCGAAGTCGATATCCGTCCCGCGTGGCGAGAGCGATATGTGATGGCCGATATCAATCACCCGGTGGATCTGCTGCCGGCGTTCGACTCGGGACCGGATGTGGTGTTTCTCTTGTCCGCGATGGTCAGCCGGGTAACGTGCGAACAAGCCAGCGGGCTCGCCATCGCCACGAATCTTGGCGGCATCAATAACGTTCTTCAACTTGCGAAGCGTGCAGGGTCGCGCGTGGTCTTTTTCTCCACGTCCGAAGTCTACGGTCCGGAGTGCGATCCCATGGACGAGCGCATTTCCAATCCGAGGCCGAACAACCGCTACGGGTTATCCAAACTGCTCGGCGAGCAGCTTGTCGAATACGAGGCGCGCACGTACGGACTGAAGGCCGCGGTGGTGCGTCCGTTCATGGTGTACGACGAGAACGAAGATTTCGGCGATCACCGTTCGGCGATGATCCGCTTTACCAGCGAGCTGGCGCTTGGCCGGCCTATCACCGTGCATCGAGGCAGCGCGCGCAGCTGGCTTCACGTGTCCGACGCGGTGCGCGCCATAGAGGCCGCCGCGACGATTGACCAATACTCGGTGATCAACCTTGGCCACCCCGACGTTGTGCCGATCGCAGACCTGGCGCAAATGATTTGCAACGAGCTCGGCGCGTCGCCCGATCTCATCCGCGTCGCCGACCTGCCTGCCCGCATGACGCTGGCCAAGCGACCGACGCTTGACAGGATGCGCGATGTCCTTCGCATCACACCGTCGGTTTCGCTTGCCGATGGCGTTCGCCTGGTCTGTACACGTGTGCGTGAGCGGCTGAAGGCCGGCGAGCGTCCGGCGTAGGTTTGTGAAGCCAATTCTGCTCCAGTATCTTCGCTGCCCCGAGTGCCGCGGCGACTTGACCCTGCGCGATGCGCGCAACGAGGAGTCCGCTTACGGCCGCGAAATTGTCGACGGCACGCTCATCTGCTCGCGATGCGGCGCGCGGTTTGCCGTCATCGACGGGATTCCACGCCTCCATGTCACGGCCACGTCCGACGAGACGCGCCCGCGTACCGCGGCGAGCTTCGGATACCTGTGGGCGAAGTCGGTGCCGGGTGAAGAAGTGTACGAGTCGAAGGCATATCACTACGCGAAGATGGAACAGAGCCTGGCACTGCCGGCGCCGCACGGCCTCGTGCTCGACGCGGGCTGTGGCGACGGCATCGACCTCGCAAATCAGGCGCGGCGTCCCGGCGTCGAGGTCATCGGCGTGGAGTTGAGCGACGGCGGGTGCCAGACGTCGTACGCACGCGCCCGCACAGTTCCGCACGCTCACGTCGTGCAAGCCGATCTGTGCCGCTTGCCGTTTGCCGATGCGACGTTTGATTTTGCCTACTCATACGGCGTCCTGCATCACATAGGCGCGCCTGCACGCGGCCTCGGCGAAGTCGTCCGAGTGGCAAAACCCGGCGCCCGGATCGCCGCGTACTTATACGAGGACTTCAGCGAGCGAAGCGGATTCCTTCGCTGGTCGCTCGCGGCGGCGAACACGCTGCGGACGATCACCACGCAGATGCCGAATCGTGTTCTCTATAACTTGTGCCGCCTCGCGTCACCGTTCGTGTATGTACTGTTCACGGTTCCTGCCACGCTCGGCCGCCGAGTCCGAGTCCTTGCGCCGGTGGCCAACAGCGTTCCTTTTCGCCATGGATCCGGACCATTCAGCCTGGTCGGCGATCTCTACGATCGGTTCTCGGCACCGGTGGAATTCCGTTACAGCCGGAACAGCGCCCGCGCGTTTTTTCACGACGGTGGCCTGGAGCGTGTGACGGTCGCCGAAGAGCGCGGCTGGATGGTATCTGGGGTGAAACCCGCCGACGGAGGTGGGCGTGCAAGCTCGACGGCAGGGTAGCCGCGCGCTACTTGCCGTGCTGGCGATCGCCACATTGATATTGGTTGCGCGGTGGCCGGTCACGACGTCGGAAGGCGTCAACTTCCACGTCTCGCTCAAGAAACTCACATTGCTCGAAAAGGCGGTGGCGTTTGTCGATCGCGATCTCGAGATGTGTCGCCTCGCAAAGGAGATTGCCGGAGACGATGGCGTACCCGAGCAGCGGCTGCTGCGAATGTATCAGTGGGTCACCGAGAATATCCACTCCGTTCCCCCCGGTCTTCCCGTGGTCGACAATCACGTCCTGTATATCTTCGTTCGCCGGTACGGAACGATCGATCAGCGTGCCGAAGCGATGGCCGCGCTCGCGAGTTACGACGGGATGCCGGCATTGACCATTGGCCTCGGCAAGGATCCGAATCGTCGGCCGGTCCAACTGACGGCCGTGCAGCTCGGCAACCGCATCGTTGTTTTTGACGTCAACAATCGACTCGTGTTTCGGGCGGCTTCGGGCCAACTGGCGTCGCTGGCCGATCTTCAGTCGGACCCCTCCATTGTCGAAAAGACAGCCGGCGGCCTGATGGTCGACGGTCTGCCGTACCCCCAGCATTTTCGCAATCTGCGGGATGTCAGCCCCAGCTTTGCGCGAATGGAAGAGCAGCGCTTCTGGCCGCGGATGAAGCACGAGATCGTCAAGCGGTTCATCGGAACGTGACGCCGACAAGCCCCGGCGTCTTGATGGTGACCGGCGCTTACTATCCGGAGATCAGCGGCGCCGGCTTGCAATGCCGTGCGCTGGTCAACAAGCTCCGCGGGCGGGTTGCCTTCACGGTGCTGACAACAACTGCCGACCGGTCGCTGCCTGCCGAAGACATGCGCGACAGCGTGCCAGTGTATCGCGTGTTCATCGACCCGTTGAGCTGGTGGTCGAAGGCACGCGGCATCGTTCGATTCACGATGCTGTTTTTACGCATCCAAGACAGGTTTTCCATCGTGCACTTCCACGGCTTCTCGCAAAAATCGATTTTGCTGATGTGGTTGGCGCGTTTGAAGAAGAAGCGCGTCGCCATTAAGCTCACGTCGATGGGACATGACGATCCGGCCTCGATGATGCGGCGTGGCGGGTTCACCTACTGGTGTTATGCCCATTCAGATCTCTTCTTCGCCGTCAGTCCGCGGTTCGAGAAATCGTATGAGATTGCGGGTCTGTCCCGTGCGCGATTCCGGCTGATTCCCAACGGAGTCGACTGCGACAGGTTCCGGCCGGCTTCTCCGGAGGAACGCGACGTGCTCCGCCGCGAGCTGGGGCTGCCACCGGGCACTGCGATCGTCTTGTTCGTGGGGTTTTTTTCACAGGAGAAACGGCCCGACTTGCTGTTTGAGGCATGGGCGAACCTCACGCATACGGCTTCGAGCACGGCGCTCGTGTTCATCGGGGCCACGCAGTCGCCCTACTACGAGGTTGATGAGGAGCTGGCAAAACGAATTCGGGAAATGACGATCACGCGGGGTGTGGAAGGCCGCGTGCGGTTCGTCGAAGCCACCCACGAAATCGAGCGGTTTCACCGCGCCGCCGACGTCTTCGTGCTTCCGTCGCTTCGCGAAGGGATGCCCAATGCGCTGCTGGAGGCGATGGCCAGCGGCACCGCGTGCATCGCGACGCGGCTGGAGGGCATCACCGACGCGATTATCGACGACGGGCATAACGGGCTGCTCGTGCCGGCGAACGACCGGGCGGCGCTGCAGAAGGCGCTGCAGCGGTGCCTGGATGATCCGGGCTTCGCCCGATCGCTCGGCACTCAGGCCAGACGGACGGCGGAGGATCGATTCGGTCTCGACGGCACCGCCCGGCAGTACCTCGACGCGTATAGCGAGTTGAAAGTGGGACCCGAATGTGCGGCATAGCGGGCATCGTCAATTACGACGGTTCGCCGGTCGCGCCTGGGCTGCTCGAAAAAATGTGTACGGCCATATGCCACCGCGGTCCCGACGATCGCGGCATCGTCGTCTTTCCCGCGAAGGGCACCGACGGCAGGCGGGCAGTCGCCGGGTTCGGCAGTCAGCGCCTCAGCATCATCGACATCGCCGGCGGGCATCAGCCGATCGCGAATGAGGATCGAACGGTCTGGACGGTTCTCAATGGCGAGATATACAACTTCAAAGAGCTGCGCGCGCGTCTCTCCGCGCTCGGCCATCGATTCACGACACAGTCCGACACCGAAGTAATCGTTCACGGGTACGAGGAATGGGGCGACGGCGTCGTTGCCGAGCTCGACGGAATGTTCGCCCTCGCGGTGTGGGACGGCCGGGCGGATCACCTGCTGCTGGCCCGCGATCGCTTTGGCAAGAAACCGCTGCTGTATTTCGAAGACGAACAGCGGCTCGTCTTCGCGTCGGAATTCCAGGCTGTGCTGGCCGTTCCCGGGATCGATCGCGAGATGGATGCGACAGCTCTCACGACATATTTCGGATACATGGCCGTGCCCGCGCCACGAACAATCTATCGCCGGATCAAGAAAGTATCGCCAGGCCATCTACTGACGCGTGACCATTCGGGAGCCCGCACCGGCCGTTACTGGTCGCTGTCGTTCGCACCCAAGAAGAACATCAGCGAAGGCGAAGCGGTCGATTGCACGAGGCATCTGCTTCGGTCGGCGGTGAAGAAGCGGCTGATGAGCGAAGTGCCACTTGGCGCCTATCTGAGCGGAGGCGTCGATTCCAGCGTTGTCGTTGCATTGATGTCGGAATGTTCTAGTCAGCCGGTGAAGACGTTCTCGATCGGATTCGACGATCCACAGTACGACGAGCTCCCGCATGCGCGCCGTGTGGCCGAAGCGTTTGGATGCGACCACCACGAGTTCGTCGTGCGGCCCGACGCTGTGGAGATTCTCCCGGCGATGGCGCGGCACTTCGGCGAGCCGTTCGCCGACTCGTCGGCCATCCCGTCGTGGTATCTCGCGAAGCTCACGCGGCAGCACGTCACCGTGGCGCTGAACGGTGATGGCGGCGATGAGATTTTTGCCGGCTACGGCCGGCATCTCGGGAACGAACTGGCAGAGCGCTGGCAGAAATTACCGTCGCCGTTTCGCACGTCGGCGGGTCGTGTCGCTCGCAGTCGTCTCCTGGCTGAGGCAGGAGGCAGCCGTGCGGCCCGCTTTGCCGATGCGGCGGCGTTATCGAGAGCGGATCGGTACCGCTCGTGGGCGGGCGTCTTCAGCGACGATTTGATGAAAGAGACTTCAGCGTCTGTCGAACCGCGCGAGGAGGCCGTCCAGCGCGAATTCGAGAACGTGGCCGGCTTCGACGCTGTTGATTCATTTCTGGCGGTCGACACGAATTTCTATCTCCCAACCGATCTTCTGGTGAAGGCCGATATCACGAGCATGGCGCATTCGCTGGAGGTCAGGTCGCCGCTGCTCGACTATCAGCTTGCCGAGTTCGTGGCGGTGTTGCCGAGCTCCCTCAAACTCCGACGTCTGACCACGAAACATTTGCTGAAGAAAGCTGCGGCGGGCCTGGTTCCGGAGGCAAACCTCCGGCGCCCGAAGCGCGGATTTGCGGTGCCTATTGCCCGGTGGTTTTGCGGAGAGCTACGGTCGTTCTTGTCCGATCATCTTCAGCCGTCACGGCTCGCGCAGGCTGGAGTTCTAAATCAGAAGACCGTCGACCGTCTCATTGCTGCCCATGTCGGTGGGCGCGCCGATTACGCTCATCATCTCTTTACATTGCTGATGCTCGAGCTTTGGCACCGGCAGTTCATGCACGTATGAGTCCGCTTCGCGGGCGCGATATCGTCTGCTTCTCCTCGATCGACTGGCAGTTCATCTGGCAGGGTCACCAGGAGATTATGTCTACGCTCGCCGCGAACGGGAATCGGGTTCTGTTCGTCGAGAACACCGGCGTGCGCGTGCCGGCGATGCGCGACCTTCCGCGTGTTCGGCAGCGCATCCGCAACTGGTGGCGCGGCACGAAGGGCTTCCGGAGCGAGCGGGACAATCTGTTTATTTACTCGCCGATCCTGCTGCCGTTTCCATATTCGGCATTGGTGCGGGGGGTGAACCGCTTCCTGCTGTCACGCGCGCTTCGCCGCTGGATGCGCGCGATCGGCTTCGGCCGTCCGATCGTCTGGACGTTTCTGCCCACGCCGCTCGTCCGGGATGTCATTCTGGATCTGGATCCGCTCCTGTCTGTGTATTACTGCATCGACGATTTCGCGTCGAGCTCGAAGGCGGCACGCAAAATCACGCGTTCCGAACAGCAGCTGTTCCGCGATGCCGATCTGGTCTTTGTGACGTCGGAAAAACTTCGCCAGCGCGCCGCGGAGCACAGAGATCACGTGCATCTGTTTCCCTTCGGTGTAAGCCTGAAGAAATTCGAGGAGGTCCGTGCGGCCGCCGACCAGATTCCCGAGGACCTGCGTGCACTCAAGAAACCGGTGATCGGGTACGTCGGAGGAATTCACCGCTGGATCGATCTGACGCTTGTCGCTGACGTCGCACGAAAGATGCCTGACGCAACCTTCGCGTTCGTGGGCCCTGCGCAGATGGACGTCAGTGCGACGGCGAATGTTCCCAATCTTCACTGGCTCGGGAAGCGCTCGCATGACGATGTCCCGCGTTACATAAAGGGGTTCGATGTCGGGATCGTTCCATACCTTCTGACCGACTATACGGCGAACGTGTATCCGACGAAGCTGAACGAGTACCTCGCAATGGGCATCCCAGTCGTGGCGACCGACCTGCCGGAAATCCGGCGATTCAACGCGGAACACGGCCCGAGCGTCGCCGTGGCTGCCGACAGCACGCAATTTGTCGAGGCTATCCACGCCGCGCTTCGCCCTTCCACCGAAGAAGAGCGCGCCCGGCGGACGACGGTGGCGACAAAAAACAGCTGGGCCGCGCGCATCACGGACATGTCAGACCTCATCGAGGAGGCGCTGGAGGCTCACCGCGGCCGGCCGGAGCCGTGGGAGGCGAAGCTTCGGCGCGTTTACCGGACGGCGCGCCGACGGATCGCGCTGGTGGTGGCATGTGGTGTCGCCGTTTTCCTCCTGGCGTTCCAGACGCCGTTGCCGTGGGTGATCGCTGCACCGCTGCGCGTCGCTGAACCGCCCCGGTCCGCTGACGCGATTGTAGTGTTTGCCGGCGGCGTCGGCGAGTCCGGTCAGGCGGGCGGCGGATATCAGGAGCGCGTCAAACACGCAGTCGACCTGTATCGTGCAGGGTTCGCGCCGAGAATGATCTTCGAATCGGGGTACGTCTTCGCATTTCGTGAAGCAGAGATCATGCGCGATCTCGCCGTATCTCTCGGCGTTCCGCCATCCGCGATTCTGCTGGAAACGCACGGGACGAATACGTACGACGACGTGATCCGCGTGCGCGATCTCCTCCGGGAACATCAATGGCCTCGCATTCTGCTCGTGAGCTCGCCCTACAACATGCGGCGGGCCACAGCTGTGTGGCGAAAACAGGCACCTGAAGTGGAAGTGGCCGCGACGCCCGTCCCGCAGAGCCAGTTCTACGCCCATGAAGCAGGCGCGACGCTCGACCAGCTGCGAGGCCTCGCGCGGGAATACGCCGCGCTGGCGGCGTACTGGTGGAGGGGCTGGATCTAATGTGCGGCTTGTGCGGGGAGATGAGATTCGACGGCGGCCGCGTTGACGCGGCAGTCATCAGCTCGATGCGCGACCAGATGCCCCATCGAGGCCCAGACGCGGCTGGTCTGTATATCTCTCCAGAGGCCCGTGCAGGTCTCGGGTTTCGCCGCCTCGCCATTGTCGATCTGAACGCCGTCGCCAATCAGCCACTCGCGAATGAAGACGGCACCGTTCAGGTGATCTTCAACGGCGAGATCTACAACTTCCAGACCCTCAGGGACGATCTCGTCTCGCGCGGTCATATCTTCCGGTCGCGCTCCGACACCGAAGTGATTGTTCACCTATACGAAGAGTATGGTCCGGGGTGTGTCGACAGACTGGACGGGATGTTCGCTGTAGCGATCTGGGACGACCGGCATCAACGGCTGGTACTGGCGCGAGACCGGGCCGGCAAGAAGCCGCTCTTTTATCTGAGCAACGGCGCGGGGATCGTCTTCGCGTCGGAAATCAAGGCGTTCTTCGGCCGCCGCGATCTCAATCTCACGATCGATCCGGATGCGATCCCGTATTTTTTCATTTACGGCTACGTCCCGTGTCCACGCACCTTTTACAAACATGTGCGGCAGGTAGAGCCCGGCAGCGTCATCGTCATCGACCGCAACGGCACCATGTCGCCGCGGACGTACTGGACGCTTGAATTTCCGCGAGACGGCCACGTCCCTCCCGAAAACTACGACCGGCCGGCGGTCAGGACGAAGCTTCGAAAACTGATGTCCGATGCCGTCGAGCGCCGATTAGTCGCCGACGTGCCGCTCGGCGCGTTCCTGAGCGGAGGCGTTGACTCGACGATTGTCGTCGGGTTGATGAGCCAGCTCCGCGACAGACCCGTCAAGACCTTCAGCATTGGATTTAAAGACAGCCCCGGTTATGACGAAACGTCATATGCGAAACTGGCGGCGCAACGCTTTAAAACGGATCACACCGAGTTCATCGTCGAGCCCGGCGCCTTTGATTTGATCGAAAAACTGGTCTGGCATCACGACGGTCCGTTCGGAGATTCGTCCGCGGTTCCGACCTATATCGTGTCGAAGCTCACACGCGAGCGCGTCACTGTGGTACTGACCGGCGACGGTGGCGACGAATTGTTTGCCGGCTATCTGCGTTTTTATGCGGCGCTTGCGGCGGAGCGCACGCCTGCAGTTCTCAGAGGCGCCCTCAACACGCTGAGCCACAGCATCCCTGCCGGTGGCACAGCTCGACATTTCCTCTCACGTCTTCAGCGCTTCGCGTCGGCGGCAAGCCTGCCGTTGGAAGAGCGGATGACGCGGTGGTCGAGCCTCTTCTATGACGATGTGGAGGAGCTGCTGCGACCGGAGCTTCGTCAATCGGTAGAACCCGTCGACAGGTTGGCGTATCTGCGCCGCTTCGAGCACGGTCTCGAGGGGCGTTCGACACTCAGCAAAATTCTCGCGATCAACTTCAACACTTATCTACTGGACGACCTACTGGTGAAAACTGATCGCTGCACAATGGCGAACTCGCTTGAAGCACGGTGTCCCTTCCTGGACACTGCGTTGATGGAGTACGCCGCCGGATTGCCCGATGGGATGAAGCTGTCTCGAGGCCGGACCAAAATCATTCTCCGCGAGGCATTTGCCGACCTGATACCGCCGGAAATTCAGCGCCGGGGCAAAATGGGGTTTGGCATCCCGTTCGGGCTGTGGTTCCGTGGAGCGCTTCGAGAACCGCTTCACGACCATCTGCTGTCGCCAGACGCACGATACCGTGAATACCTCTCTCCCGAATACGTTCATCGCATGGTCAAGCGGCACGACGCAGAAGAGGCGGATCTTGGATTGCCATTGTGGACGCTGCTGTGCTTCGAGACCTGGCTGCGGTCGCTCCCTCGATGGATGAATGAGCCCGCAACGGCTGCGGCGCTGGTGTGAGCCCCCAGCCGCGGCGGATCGCGCGCGTCATCACACGGCTGAATATCGGCGGGCCGTCCATCCAAGTCATCGATCTCAGTACCGACCTGGCTGCAAGCGGCTTCGCGACGTGCCTTATTCATGGACACCTTGCTGATGGCGAGGGTGACATGCGGACCTTGATGCCCATCGGCGCCATCGAGAACGTCTACGTCGAGACGCTCGTGCGTCCAATCTCACCGCTCAATGATGTTCGCGCGTTCTGGCGTCTCTATCGCGCCCTGTGCCGCTGGCAGCCGGACATCGTGCACACGCACATGGCAAAGGCCGGCGCGCTGGGCCGTCTGGCGGCGCTGTTTTACAACCGGACGCGCGGGCGTGCTCGTCCGGCGAAACTGGTTCACACCTACCACGGTCACGTGTTCGAAGGGTATTTCGGATCGCCGAGCACGCGAGTCTTTCTGATGGTCGAGCGCTGGCTCGCGCGGCGTTCCCACGCCCTGATCGCAATTTCGCCGCAGGTGAAAAAAGATCTCCTCGACACCTATCGCATCGCCAATGACCAGCAAATCCGGCAAATCGCGCTCGGATTCAAGCTTGACCGATTGCTCGCCATCGATTCCGCCGATCGCGCCAAGGCAAAGGCGTCCTTCGCCATTCCCAATGATGCGATTGTGGTGACCACCGTGGGGCGTCTGACGGCTATCAAACAGCATTCGCTGTTTCTCGAAATGGCAGCCGAGCTCGTCCGGCAGTCGAATCGATACGTCTTCATGATCGCGGGCGGCGGCGAGCTCAGGCACGACCTCGAACGTCGAACCGAGTCGTTAGGGATTCGGTCGCACGTGCGCTTCCTCGGTTGGCGTGGCGATCTGCCGGCGGTATATGGAGCGACCGACATCTTTGTACTGACCTCGCGCAATGAGGGAACGCCTGTTGCCCTGATCGAAGCGATGGCCGCGGGCGTTGCTTCTGTCAGCACCGATGTGGGCGGCGTCCGCGATGTGATCACATCCGGCGATCTGGGCCGCCTTGTGCCGTTCGGAGATCCGGGAGCCTTGGCGGCCGCGGTCGCGGAGCTGGCGGAGGATCCCGGCGGCCGCGCCGGAATGGGTGAACGTGCGCGCAACTCGGTCCAGAGCCGCTTTCATGCGAGGCGCCTGACGGAGGATATAAAAGGTTTGTACTGCCAGCTTTTGGGAATTCGCAGTACGATCGCACACGAACGAACATGACGCGCCTTCTGACTTACTTCGCGGCCGCGTTGGCAGCTTCGCTGGTCCTCACGCCGATCTGCCGTTCCGCGGCGCAACGACTCGGGTTGGTCGCGAAGCCGAAGGAAGACCGCTGGCACAAGCAGCCGACGGCCTTGTTCGGCGGCCTCGCCATTGCCGTCACGACGCTTTCACTCGGCATTGCGATGGGGCCAGACGCGCACGTGTGGCAGCTGATCGCGTGTGGCCTGGCGATTTCCGCGTTCGGGTTCGTCGACGACTTGCTGTCGTTGAAAGCGTCGACGAAGCTGGTCGTTCAAATCAGCGTCGCCTCGGCGCTCGTGTTTTTTGGGCTCCGGCTGCATTGGACGGACTCGCTCGTGGGCGATTCAATGCTGACGCTGTTCTGGATCGTTGGAATTACCAATGCCTTCAACCTGCTCGACAACATGGACGGTCTTTGCGCCGGCATCACGCTGATCGCCGGGGCATTTCTCCTGGCGGGAATGTATAACGGAGTGGGGGTAGTTCCAGCCGCCGTCTATCTATCGATTCTCCTCGGCGCGACAACCGGATTTTTTACCTACAACCTTCATCCTGCAACGATCTTCATGGGCGATACGGGCAGCCTGTTTCTGGGATTGAACCTTGCCGCGTTGACGCTGATTGCAAGACAGGCGGGCACTGGAACATCAGGGGTGGTGTCGGTGATGGCGGGGCCTGTGTTGCTCCTGCTCATCCCGATCTTCGATACCACACTCGTGACGATTATGCGCCTCGTTGCTGGGCGCCACCCTTCGCAGGGCGGCCGCGACCACAGCTCTCATCGACTCGTCGCGCTTGGCCTCCCGGAGCCGACCGCCGTGGCAGTGTTGTGGGCGCTTGCCTTGTTCAGCGGTGGGCTTGCCCTGTCGCTGCAAATGCAGAACCAGGGATGGACGGGCATCCTTGCGTTGACGTTTTGCGTCGCGATGGTGATCTTTGCCGTTTACCTGGCGCGTATTCGCGTGTACGACGAACCGGACTTCGCTGGAGTGCCGCCAAGCGGTTTCACGCCGCTGCTGGCGAACTTCATGTACAAGCGGCGCGTTGCCGAAGTGCTCCTCGACCTGTGTCTTATCCCCATCGCGTATTACAGCGCGTATCACCTGCGCTTCGGCGACGCCAATGCGCTCGCATTGAACTACCAGTCCTTTCTTCAGTCGCTGCCCATTGTGGTTGCTTGCCAGGTCATCTCCTTGTTCTTCGTGGGCGGCTACCGCGGCACGTGGCGCTTTTTTGGAATGATGGACGCGGTCGTGTTCGCCAAGGGGGTGATCCTGGGAACCGTGTCGGCAATGATGGTGATCGTCTTTGCGTATCATTTCGAAAGCTATTCGCGCGCGGTCTTCGTCATCTACGCCGCACTGTTGATGCTTCTCCTTTCGGGCAGCCGGGCATCGTTCCGGCTCCTCGGAGAATTCGCCACCCGCCGCCGGACGTCCGGCCAGCGCTGCATCATCTACGGCACAAGCGGCGCCAGCATCGCGACCATTCGAGAGGCGTTCGGCCAGCAGCCGCTCAAGATCATCGGCTTTGTCGACGACGACCCGATGCAGGCGAATGCGAGGGTGGGCGGCTATTCGGTGATTGGAGATTTCGGACGGCTCCTGGCGCTGGTCGATACCGGCGAAGTCGATTGCGTCGTCGTCAACACGAGAGTCGCCGATGTCGAGCGGCTGCAAAAGCTCGAAGCATCGTGCCGTGCTCACGACGTCGATCTCGTCAAGATCCAGCTGAACCTCAAACCCTTCCACGTCGCCTCCTGAACACGGGTTCTGCCGCGCTTAGTGGTAGGATTCGGACCAACCACCATGCCGTTACGTACCATCGCCGGCCACAGCCGAATTCTCGACCTGCTGTCTCGATCGATCGCCGGAGGGTCGCTTCCACCCAGTGTGATCTTTTCGGGACCGGAAGGCGTGGGGAAGCGGACGGTTGCACTGGCGGTGGCGCAGACGTTGAATTGCACAGCCCTGCACTCGGCTGCAACTGCGGCTGGCGAAAGGTTTCAGGTTGATGCCTGCGGCGAATGTGCGGCATGTAAGCGCATCGCCCGGGGTGTGCATCCCGATGTGTTCCTTGTTGTTCCGGGCGAGACGGGTTCGATCAAGATCGAGCAGGTCCGCGAGGCTCTGGACCGGGCGATGTATCGTCCTTTTGAGGGGCGCCGCCGGGTCACAATCATCGACGAGGCGGATGCCCTGGTTCCCGGCGCACAGAATGCGCTGTTGAAAACGCTCGAAGAGCCTCCGGCTTCGTCCGTGTTCGTCCTGGTTACCTCACGACCAGACGCATTGCTGCCGACAGTACGATCGCGGTGTTCTCAGATTCGCTTCGGCAGACTGAGCTCAACCGACGTGGCAGCGGTGCTGGAGCGCGATCATAAATATCCGAAGCGTGAGGCGCTCGCGGTCGCGGCCGCATCGGATGGCAGCGTCGGCCGGGCGCTGCACGAGCAGGCCGAAGAGTTTTCCGATGCTCGCGCCGATGTCGAGGCGCTGCTGCGCTCGGCGCGCGGCAGAAGCGATGCGCGCATGAAGCTCGAGCGGGCCAAGGATCTGGTGAAGGGCGGAGGGGCAACGGCGGCGTCGGAGCGCGATTATCTCGGCCTCAGGCTGCAGACTCTGTCGTCCCTGGCACGCGACCTGAGCCTTCTCGCCAGCCACGCGAACCCCGAGCTGCTCGCAAATGCCGATCTTCGCGACGAGCTCGATGCACTGGCGAAATCCTATGACGGCGAGCGCGCGCTTGGTCTGTTTGCCGCAGTCGGTCGTGCTCAAGACGCGCTCGATCGCAACGTAAGTCCGAAAGTGGTCGCCGACTGGCTGGCGCTGCAGGTCTGATGAGCGAAATCATCCGCTACGTGTCCGTGAAGTTCGCGCCAACCGGGCGTGCCCAGACATTTCTGCTCGGCGAGCTCGGCCTGGCGCCTGCGCCGCTCACCGGAGATCGTGTCGTGGTGCAAACCGAAAGCGGGCCGGCCGTCGGCTCGGTCGTGCCGACGATTGCCGGTACGGCCGAGCGTCACAAGATCCCGAGCGATTCTCCGCAGCGATTCGTGCGGAAAGCGACGGCAGACGACGTCATCGTGAAACTGAAGCGGCAGCAGAAGGAACAGGAGGCTTATCGGCTGGCCCTGCTGAAGATTCGCGAGCGTGGACTCGAGATGAAGCTGACTCGTGTCGAACTGCTCTTCGACGGCTCGCGGATGATTTTCTATTTCACCGCCGAAGGCCGCGTCGACTTTCGCGAGCTCGTCCGCGAGCTCGCCTCTGAATTCCACACACGCATCGAGATGCGGCAGATTGGGGCGCGCGACGAAGCGAAGATGCTGGGCGGGTATGGATCCTGCGGCCGGCCGCTGTGCTGCACCACGTTCCTCAACACATTCGAGCCCGTGTCGATCAAGATGGCAAAGCAGCAGGATCTCAGCCTGAATCCATCCAGACTTTCCGGCCTGTGCGGCCGCCTGAAATGCTGCCTCCGCTACGAGCTGCCGAATGCAAAAGGCGTCCGTGGCGGCGGCTGCGGCGACGAAGGCGGCTGCAGCAATCCGACGGGATGCGGCACGGGCGGCTGCGGCAACTGCGGCAGCGGCGGCTGCGGAAGCTGCTCGCATGGCGGTTAGCGCTCACTGCTCGACATGAGCCGATCGACGAAAATTCTCGTCATCGGCTCCAACCTCATTGCTCTCTGGCTGATCGCGACCCTTGTAAGTCGGGGCATCCCTTCGATCTTCGCTCCTACCGTCACAGCCTTTGCCGTGTCGTTGCTGGCCGCCGTCGTTCTCGGCGACGTGGCCACCGGCATCCTGCTGTCCACGATCTACCTGGTGCCCGCGGCATGCTTCATTCGGTTCAACAGTTTCGTGTTCTCGTATTACGCGATCTGGCTCGCCGCCCTCTGCGGGGCAATGCTGCCTCGGGCGGTCGGAACGCCGTGGGCGTATCCCAGACCGTTCACCGTTCCGCTCGTGTTATGGGGGCTGGTCCTGGCGCTCTCATGGCCCGTCGTGTTGCTGCGCGAGGTCGACTTCGTCCCGGCGATGCTCAGCCAGGCGGGTCCACGGGCGACGTTGCCTCAGCCCGCCGCTGACATTGCCGTGTGGATCGCGACTGTGGCTGCTATCGCGTTGACAGGGCTGCTGCTGCTCGACTGGCTCTTCATCGTGTACCAGGGCGGTCGGTCCAATCGCTTCGAGCCGCACGTGATTTGGCCGATGTTCGGCGGGGCAGCCTTTGCCGCGGTTGTGGCCGCTTATCAGGCACTCGTCAACATCTCCTTTTTGAATCACACCGCATTCGAGAGCTACGGCCGCGTCGTGGGCACCATGCGCGACGCGAATCCGTTTGGTGTGGCCATGGCGCTCTGGCTGCCTTTCGCCTTCGCCATGATGGTCAGGACCGCCGGCCGCAAGTATGTCGCTGCAGCATGGGCTGTCGCCTGTGTATTTCTGGGCATCGCTGTCTGGGCATCCGGTTCGCGGACCGCTCTGCTTGCCGCGTTGATCGGTCTATTTGTCGTGATCGCTCGCGCGTGGCGATCCTTCACCGTCCGGCAGAGTCTTAGAGCCGTTGTGGGCGCGATTATCGTGTGTGCGGCGGTCGCATGGTTCGTCCCGAGCACCACCATGAGTCGCGCGCGATTCATCGTGCCGAGTCTTTCGAGGAGCGACCTGCAATTTGCTGCGTATCAACTGTGGGCGCGCGATATGTATGGCACCGTTGCGATGAGAATGGTTGCGGAGCATCCGCTGGTCGGCGTAGGTATCGGGGGATTTCACTTCCAGTTCGGAGATCTGCTGTATCGAATCAACCGCACGGGGCGACCGCCGGACAACGCGCAGAACTGGTACCGGCAGCAGTTGGCCGAGTTCGGTGTGCTTGGCAGCTTGGGTTGGATCGCATGGACCCTGATGTTTGTCTGGATGCTCGCACGTCGCCCGGATGCTGATAAACGGAGCGCGATCGCCGGAGGGGTGACAGGCGCCATTCTCGGGTTGGCAGCCGCCTCACTGCTCGGAATCCCCACGCAGGACACCGCCGCCTCCATTACGTTCGTCGTCTTCGCGTACTGGTGCATGCGGCTGAAAGGCTTCCCGCAAGTCGGGGCCACTGAAGGTTTCAGCCGCATATCCAACCGCGAGTGGGCCGCGATCGTCGTTCTGCTTGCCTGCTTCCTTGGAGGGACGGTCTACGCCGGAAAGACCGAACTCCGGCCGCCTCTGCGCGCCCTTCGTATCGGGTTTCCTTACCGCTACGGCTTTTTCGCCGACCGCACCGATCCCACGATTCGATGGGCCGGAGCGAAAGCCGTCGAAGTGTTTTCGTCAGACAAGCGCTGGCTGAAGTTGGTGATCGGCGATGTGGCACCTGATGCGGAACAGAATCCTGTGCAGGTGACGGTGTCGATTAACCATGAGGTGATCCTTGACGTCAATCGTCGAAGCAGTTTCCCCATCACACGGTGGGTCAAAATGCCCGCGGTATACGGGACGCCAATGATGATGGAGATCGACGTCGATCGCACGTGGCGTCCCTCGGATGTCGACGCTGCTGCCGAGCCTCAAGAGCGCGGTGTTGCGATCCGCGAGTGGTCGTTTCAAGATGAAGATCCTCCAAAGGGCTCGATCACGTTCGAAAATCCGCCGGCCGCAATTAACTGATGTCAATTCCCCGCATCGCGATTACCACCGGCGATCCCGCCGGCATTGGTCCCGAGATCGCCGAAAAGGCGGCGGCAGATGTGCGCGTCCGCACGGTGTGCGAGCCGCTGATTTACGGCAGCGACAAACCATTCGCGCCGGGTAAGCTGTCGGCCGAGGCCGGTTTGGCGGCGTACGAGACCATCGTGCGCGCCGTGCGCGATGCACAGGCCGGCGTCGTGCAGGCGATTGCAACGGCCCCTGTTAATAAGGAAGCGCTGGCGCTGGCGCGACTGCCGTGGCGGGGCCATACCGAGATGCTCGCGGCGCTGACCAATACGCGCGACGTCGCGATGATGTTCTACTCCGGCAAGCTGCTGGTCGTCCTCGCCACGATTCACATTCCTCTTTCCGAAGTCCCAGCAGCGCTGACGCTGGAATCGCTCGAGACGATCATCCGGCTGACCTCTGAAGCGATGCCGAAGTTCGGGATCACCGCCGCCCGTATTGCGCTGGCCGGTTTGAATCCGCATGCCGGTGAGCACGGCGTGATCGGCCCGGAGGAGGAGCGCGTGCTGATTCCGGCGGTTCGCCAGGCCAGGAAAGCCGGCATCGACATTACCGGGCCGTGGCCCGGGGATACGGTCTTCACCCGCGCCGTTCGGGGCGATTTCGACGTGGTGATTGCGTGTTACCACGACCAGGGATTGATTCCGGTAAAGTTGATTGCATTCGGCGAGGCCGTAAACGTGACGCTCGGCCTGCCGATCGTCCGGACGTCGGTCGATCACGGCACCGCATTCGATATCGCCGGCAAGGGAGTTGCGAGTCCGGAAAGCCTGATTCACGCGGTGCTTCTCGCGGCGAAGTTGGCGAACCATGGCGCTTGAAAAAACTGACAGAGAAGCGGCGCAGAAAAACATCGCCGAAAACCGCAAGGCGTACCACGACTATCATATTCTCGAGACGTTCGAGACGGGCGTCGTCCTGCTCGGGACAGAGGTCAAATCGATCCGCGAAGGACGCGTGAACCTGCGCGACAGCTACGCCAGAGCCGAGAACGGTGAAGTCTTCGTGTACAACATCCATATCCAGCCCTACAGTCACCGAGGGTATGCGGAGCACGATCCGCTGCGGCGCAGGAAGCTGCTGCTCCACGCGCACGAAATTCGGAAGCTGGTGGGGAAGACCATCGAGAAGGGCATGACGCTCGTACCACTTCGCATGTATTTCAAAGATCGGAAAGTGAAGATGGCGCTGGGGCTCGCGAAAGGCAAACAGCTGCACGACAAGCGGGAAACGATCAAGCAGCGCGAAACCGAGCGGGAAACCCGCGCGGCGGTGAAACGCGCCCGATGAGCCCGATGAGCGCCGATCGAGTCCTTATCACCGGTGCCGGCGGCCAGCTGGGCGCCGTCTTTGCTGCCGAATACGTGGGCCAGGCCGACGTCATGGCGCTCGGCCATGCCGATCTCGACATCACCAGCCCCGATGCCGTGCAACGCGTGGTGTCGTCGTTTCGCCCGACCCACATCATCAACTGCGCAGCGTACAACCTGGTCGATCGCGCCGAGGATGAGCCAGAGGCGGCGCTCAACGTCAACGCCTTCGGCGTACGCGTCCTCGCTCGAGCTGCCGCGGGCGCCGGCGCGATCCTGGTGCATTACAGCACCGATTTCGTGTTCGATGGCGTCGCCACGCGGCCCTATACCGAGGAAGATGCGCCCAATCCCGCGAGCGTGTACGGAGCGTCGAAGTTGACTGGAGAATGGTTCGCTCTCGAGGCGCCGAACGCGTTCGTGCTGCGCGTTGCGAGTCTTTTCGGAGGGATGCCCGCGAAGAGCTCGGTCGATCGGATTATCGACGCGCTTCTGGAGGGACGCGAAGCACGAGTCTTCACCGACCGGACGGCATCACCAAGCTATGTCATCGACGTTTCGGCCGCGACGCGCGTGCTCGTCAAAAAAGGCCAGCCCGGGCTGTATCACTGTGTCGGTACCGGCTGCTGCACATGGCATGAACTCGCCGTGGCCGCCGCACAGGCGCTCGGCGTCGAGACGACCGCGAAAATCATTCCGGTGAAGGCGTCCGACGTTTCGCTTCGTGCCGCACGTCCCCTGTACGCGGCCCTCTCGAATGCAAAACTCGCGGCGATTGTCCCTTTACCCACATGGCGCGATGCCCTGGGCCGTTATGTGGCGACGCGAGCCTCACAGCGCCTCCCTCGCTAGCTCCGCAGCCATCTCGCCGATCGCCAGGCACGAGGTAAGTCCGGGCGAGTCGATCCCTGCGACCTGAATCACATTCGGCTGATTCCGATCGCGGCGAATCATGAAGTCGGCGAACGAGTCTTCCGGCGGATGAAGCTTTGCCCGGATGCCGCTGCCCGCGAGCCGCAAGTCGTCCGCTGTGATCCCGGGAAGCAAGTGGCGTGCTTCGTCCACAAACGCGCTTACGGGCAACCGGTCGTGTTCGTAATCGTCTTTGCCGAGCTGATAACGCGCCGTTGGGCCGATGAGCACGTCTCCGCCAATCGTCTTGGTGAGATGAGTGCCGATGCTGTGTCCGGAAGCGGGCGGTAGTGGATAGACGAGCGCCTTCACGAGTGCGCTCTTCGATCGCGTCAGCACGGCGTACTCCCCGCGCACGGGATAGATGCGGAATGCCTCTCCGCCGAGGATGCTCGAGACATCGTCGGCAAACAGACCCGCTGCGTTCACGACCACGCGAGCGTGAAATTTCTCATGCGGAGTGTCGAGCTCGAAACTGCCGCCGCGCGGTTCCGCAGCGCGCAGGCTTGTGCCAGGCAGAACGATGACGCCGCGCTCGCCACAGTCGGCCGCCAGGGCGCGCACCAGCGCTTCGGCTTCGATGATGCCTGTGCTCGGCGAGTAAATGCCCGGCAGCGGCCGCACGTGCGGCTCGCGCCGCTTCACGAAATCTTCGTCGACGAGTTGGAGATCGATGGCGCCGTTTTCGCGCCCTCGCTTCAACAGCGTGTCGAGTGTCGAGAGCTGAGACGGCTCGGCGAGAACGAGTTTGCCGATTCGCGCGTGTGGAACCCGCCGCGCCTCGCAATACTCATACAGTCTGCGAAGCCCGTCGACACACAGCCGTGCCTTCAGCGTTCCAGCAGGGTAGTAAATGCCGGCATGCATCACGCCGGAATTGTGTGTGCTCGTCTCCATGCCGGGCCGCGGATGACGCTCGAGCAGGCAGACCGTCAGGTTCGGAGCAGCGATGGCCCGCGCGGTCGCGAGCCCGACGACACCTCCACCGATAACGGCAACATCAACCGTCTCCACGCGCGATATATCATACGCAAGCCGTGACACCACCACTGACCCAGCCCGTGACACGAGTACCACTGCTCGATCTGAAAGCGCAGAACGATCCCCTTCGCGCGCCGATCCTGGCCGCCATTGCGAAGGTCTGCGACTCGCAACGGTTTATCGGCGGACCCGAGGTGGACGGGCTCGAGCGCGAGCTTGCCGAGATGCTCGGCGTGAAATACGCCATCGGCGTGTCGTCGGGTACGGATGCGCTCCTCGCGGCCATGATGGCGCTCGGCATCGGGCCCGGAGACGAAGTGGTCACCAGCACGTACTCCTTCTTCGCCACTGGTGGCTGTATCGCCCGGCTCGGCGCCCGTCCAGTTTTTATCGATATCGACCCGGAGACGTTCAATCTCGATTGCCGCAAGCTGGAGGCCGCGTGTTCGCCTGCGACAAAGGCGATTATGCCGGTTCACTTGTTTGGTTTGGTCGCGGACATGGACGACGTTCTCGCCGTGTCCAGGCGGCGCGGTCTTCCGGTGATCGAAGACGCCGCGCAGGCGATTGGCGCGCGCCGCAACGGCCGCACCGCCGGCTCGTTCGGGGCTATCGGCTGCTTCTCATTTTTCCCAAGCAAGAACCTCGGCGCGTTCGGAGATGCCGGTCTCGTCACGACCAGCGATCCGGTGCTTGGCACGCGGCTCCGCCTGCTGCGCAACCACGGCGCCGAGCCGAAGTACTTCCACAAGATTGTCGGAGGGAATTTCAGACTCGACGCGCTGCAAGCCGCGGTGCTGCGCGTCAAAGCGCCACATCTGGCGGGCTGGACCGGAGGGCGGCGCCGTAATGCCGATCGGTACAGACAGCTCATGCGCGCCGCCGGGCTCGACGGCAAGGTGACGCTGCCGATCGAGCCGCGTGACTGCGAGCACATCTATAACCAGTTCGTCATCCGCGTTCAGGCGCGCGACGCGCTGCGGACGCATTTGTCGTCTCGCGGCGTAGAAACCGAAATCTACTATCCGGTGCCCCTCCATCTTCAGGAGTGCTTTGCCGCGCTTGGCGGTCGTCCGGGCCAGCTGCCTCACGCCGAGGCGGCCTCGCGGGAATCGCTTGCGCTGCCGATATACAGTGAGCTGACTGACGATCAGCTGCGGTATGTCGTTGATGCGATAGCCGAATTTTTCAGATAGAATTCTTCAGATTATTAATGACAAAACGTGCACTTATTACGGGCATTACCGGCCAGGACGGTTCGTATCTCGCGGAATTACTCGTCGAAAAGGGCTATCAGGTTACGGGTGTCGTGCGGCGCTCGAGCGCGCCGAATTTGTGGCGCATTCAGCATCTGCTCGATCGCATCGATCTGAAGCCGGCCGACCTCCTCGATCAACTCTCGCTCATCCGGCTCGTGGACGACGTCAGGCCGCAGGAGTTGTACAACCTGGCGGCGATGTCGTTCGTGCCGGCCTCGTGGGATCAGCCGATGCTGACCGGCGAGTTCAATGCGCAGGGCGTCACCCGCGTGCTCGAGGCGATTCGGCAGGTCGACACGAAAATCAAGTTGTACCAGGCGTCTTCAAGCGAAATGTTCGGCAAGGTCCGCGAGGTGCCGCAGAGCGAGGCCACGCCGTTCTACCCGCGCAGTCCATATGGCGTGTCGAAGGTGTACGGCCATTACATCACCGTGAACTACCGTGAGAGCTACAACTTGTTCGCCGTGTCCGGCATTCTCTTCAATCATGAATCTCCGCGGCGCGGCACCGAGTTCGTGACGCGCAAGGTGACCGACGGAGTGGCGAGAATCAAGCTGGGGATGGCCGACTCGCTGTCGCTGGGAAACCTGTCGGCGTGCCGCGACTGGGGATTTGCGGGCGACTACGTCCGCGCGATGTGGCTGATGCTGCAGCAGTCCGAACCCGACGACTACGTCATTGCCACCGGCATCGCCCACTCGGTTGAAGATCTCGTCGAGATCGCGTTCGCGCGCGTAGGTCTCGATTGGAAGAAATACGTGAAGCTCGATCCGAAACTGATACGCCCGGCCGAGGTCGACCATCTCATCGGCAACTCGACGAAGGCCCGAACACAACTCAAGTGGGAGCCGGCGGTCGATTTCAAAGGCCTGATCGAAATGATGGTGGACGCCGATGTCGACCGTCTTGCGTCTGCGCCCCGTCAACCCATCCCTGCGCGCTGAGTGACCAAAAATTGAATCTGCTCGATAAAATTCGCGACAAAAAGGCGCGTGTCGGCGTCATCGGACTCGGCTACGTCGGCCTCCCGCTGGCGGTTGAATTCGCCAAAGCCGGCCTCGACGTCACAGGCTTCGACGTGGATCGGACGAAGGTGGACCTGATCAACAAGGGCACCACCTACATCCCCGACGTGGAGTCGGGCGAGCTGAAGGCCTGCGTCGCAGCCGGCAAGCTGCGGGCGACGACCGACATGGGCAAGCTGGCGGACATGGACGTGATCGACATCTGCGTGCCGACGCCGCTGCGAAAAACGAAAGATCCAGATCTGTCGTATATCGTCATGGCCGTCGACTCCGTCGCGGCCGTGCCGCATCAGGGCAAGCTCGTCATCCTGGAGTCGACGACGTATCCCGGGACCACAGACGAAGTCGTGCAGCCCAAGCTGGAAGCCGGCGGCCTGAGGGCCGACGTCGATTTCTTCCTCGCGTTTTCGCCCGAGCGCGTCGATCCGGGGAACCCGCATTTCAAAACATCGAACATCCCGAAGGTTGTCGGAGGGACTGGTCCAAAGAGCACCGAGCTCGCGGCCGCGCTCTACGGGCTCATCGTGGATCAGGTGGTGACGGTCTCCTCGACGCGCGTGGCCGAGATGGTGAAGCTGCTCGAAAATACGTTTCGAGCCGTCAACATCGGTCTCGCAAACGAGATCGCGCTCATGTCGCACAACCTGGGCATCGACGTGTGGGAAGTGATCGACGCCGCAAAGACGAAGCCGTTCGGTTTCATGCCGTTTTATCCCGGCCCTGGCCTGGGCGGGCACTGCATTCCGGTCGATCCGTTTTATCTTTCGTGGAAGGCGAGGCAGAACGGCTTCGAGTGCCGCTTCATCGAGCTGGCGGGGCACGTCAATTCATCGATGCCGGCCTATGTCGTCGAACGGATCGCCGATGCGCTCAATACCGTCAAGAAGCCGTTGAACGGCTCCACGATTCACTTGTTCGGTGTGGCTTACAAGAAGAATGTCGGAGACATGCGCGAGTCGCCCGCGCTCGACATCCTGGAAGTGCTGCTCAAACGCGGTGCTGTAGTGACCTATACGGATCCCTGGGTGGCGTCGCTGCAGCACGGAAGCCACACGTTCGAGTCGATTGCGGAGGAAGCTGCGCTGAAAGAGAAGCCGGACTGCGTGGTGATCTGCACAGATCACGCCGACTTTGACTACGATCGCCTGGTGGGCGCCGCCGCGTTGATCGTCGATACCCGCAACGCCCTGAAGGGGCGCACCGAAAAATCGATCTTCCGCCTCTAGCGGACAACCCCGGCGAGCGGACTGCTCGCGCTCGCGTAAGATCGCTTACCCATCCGTCCGGCGCGATACGCCAGGCGGCCTGCCTGAACCGACAGCTTCATCGCCTCGGCCATCGCGATCGGATCCTGCGCTTCGGCAATGGCGGTGTTCAACAGCACGCCGTCGGCGCCAAGCTCCATCGCAATGGTCGCATCGGACGCGGTACCCACACCCGCATCCAGAATCACGGGAACGCGCGAGAACTCGCGGATGATTCTGATGTTGTTGGCGTTCTGAATGCCCAGCCCGGACCCAATCGGCGCCCCAAGCGGCATCACCGCGGCCGCGCCGGCGTCTTCGAGCTTTCTGCAGACGACGGGGTCGTCGGTCGTGTAGGGCAGCACGACAAAGCCTTCCTTGACCAGAATGCGTGTGGCCACGAGCAATTGTTCGTTGTCGGGAAATAACGTGCGCTCGTCGCCGATCACCTCGAGCTTGACCCAGTTCGACAGTCCCGCCTCACGCCCCAGCCTCGCCGTCCTGACCGCGTCGTCCGCCGTGTAACACCCGGCCGTATTCGGCAGCAAGGCTATGCGATTGGTATCGATGTAATCGAGCAGGGATTCTTTTGTGCGATCGCTGATATTCACCCGGCGTACCGCGACCGTGACCATGTCGGCGCCGGACGCCTCGTGCGCGCGCTGCATGACGGCAAACGACGAGTATTTCCCGGTTCCGACGATCAGCCGCGACTTGAACTCGCGGCCCGCGATGACGAGAGGTTCGGTCATAATTTCAGATTTTATCCCGCCGCCGACGAAGTTGACGATCTCGACTTGATCCCCTTCCTGAATCTGCGTCGTGTCGTAGTTCGGGCGTTTGATCACATTCAGATTGTGCTCGACGGCCACGCGACGCGCGTCGACGCCCAACTGGGCGAGCAGGGCGGTCAATGTCATCGGACCGCCGACTTCCACGGGATCGCCGTTCAGGATGATGGTCATGTCTTCAGCGTCGCCGGATCCTCGGCCCGCTCGCGAAACCGGTTGGTAATCGGGTATCGCCGCTCACGTCCAAAGCTTCTCGGGCTCACCTTTACTCCAGGAGGCGCCTGCCGCCGCTTGTACTCGGCCGTATAGAGCATCTGCTGCACGCGAGCAACGACGTCACGAGGCGCGACGCTCTTCGAGAGCGCGTCGACCGACTCTTCCCCTTCGATGAGCCCCCGCAGGATCGCGTCGAGCTGATCGTAAGGGGGCAGCGAATCCTGATCGGTTTGATTCGGCCGCAGTTCGGCAGTCGGTGCGCGCGTCAGCGTCCGCTCTGGAATCACTTCGCCATCGGGCCCGAGGGCGCCGACCGCGGCCACCGGCCGCTGTGCGTTGCGCCATCGAGAGAGGCGATACACGTCGGTTTTGTAAATGTCCTTCAGCACGGAAAATCCGCCGCACATGTCGCCATACAACGTCGCGTAGCCCACCGACATCTCTGATTTGTTCCCGGTCGTCAGCAGCAACCATCCGAACTTGTTCGAGAGCGCCATGAGCAGCAAGCCGCGGATGCGGGCCTGAAGATTCTCTTCGGCCACGTCGCGCGGGCGGCCTTCGAACACGGGAGCGAGCGTCTCCTCCGTGCGTTCGGCGATGCTGCCGATTTGCACGGTGAGAAGCCGAATGCCAAGACGGTCGGCCACCTTTTGCGCCTCTTCCATGCTTACGTCGCCCGTAAACGCCGAGGGCAGTCGTACACCCACGACTTTGTCGCGCCCTATCGCGTCGACGGCGACAACGGCGGTGATCGCAGAATCGACGCCGCCCGACAGACCAAGGACGATACCGGGAAATCCGTTCTTGGCGACGTAGTCTCGAAGACCGATCACGAGCGCAGCGTACACATCGCCGAGTTGTTCGCCGGCCGGAACAACGGATCCCGGGCTGCAGCTCCAGCCCGCGCCGGTGCGGTTCCACGTGGTGACGCCGACCTGCTCGGTCCAGCCGTCGAACGACACTGCGAGCTCGCCGCCCCCGTTCAGCACGAACGAGCGGCCGTCGAACACCAGCTCGTCCTGCCCGCCAATTTGATTGACGTAGACGAGCGGCAACCCGGTTTCCTGCACGCGCGATCGTGCGAGCTCGAGGCGCGTCGAAAACTTGCCGGTCTCAAACGGCGATCCGTTGGGCACCAGCAGCATTTCCGCGCCGGCGCCGGCCAGATGCGCCGTGATTGCCGGCGTCCAGATATCCTCGCAGATGGGTACGCCGATCTTGATGCCGCGAAAATCGATCGGCTCGGGAATCGGGCCCGGCGCAAAAATGCGCTTTTCGTCGAACACGCCGTAATTGGGCAAATCCGACTTGAACGTGATGGTCGTCGTGCCGCGGTCGATTACGACCGCCGCGTTGAAGACTTGTCCGTTCTCACGCCAGGGAGTCGTGGCGATCAGCGCAGGACCGCTGCGGCTTTCCCGCACGAGCGCATCCACCGCTTCGCGGCAGGCATCGACCACCGAGGGACGCAGCACAAGATCCTCTGGTGGATATCCGACGATCGCCAGCTCGGACAGCACCAGAAGGTCGGCGCGCGCAGACACAGCACGATCTCGCGCCTGTCGAATCTTCGCGAGGTTGCCGTTGACGTCGCCAACAGTGGGATTGAGCTGCGCAAGCGCAATGGTGAGCTGCACGGTCTTCCAGGAAAAGTCTAGCATCGCTGCGTGTTAGACTGCCCGCGCTCGCTCGATGCCGTCCGCTAAATCCTTTCGCGACCCACTTCTTTGGACAGCTTACGCCTTGATTCCGGCCGCGGGCTGGGGGCTGCTCGACGGTGTGCCGATTGGCCCGACCGGCGCCGTCGTCCTGTTCGTGATCTGGTGGACGTGGTGGGTTCGCGGCAGGCTGCCGGGCCGCCGGACGCTGGTCGTGCTGGTGGTATTGAAACTCGTCGCCGGACTCGGCATCTCAATTGAACGCGGGCTCGAGGCCGACTACTTCGCCAACGCACAGTGGGCGCCGCCGATCGAGCGCAGTACCGATTTCCGCTCGCGCTCCTTTACCCGGATCGATCGTCAGTTGGACTTTGGCGGTCCCGGCAGGCCGGAGTTCCCGCTGTACTTCTTCAACGATGTCGCGCGCTTCAATTCCCTCCAACCGGGTGAACCCGATCGCGGAGACCGGCCGTTCTCGGTCACCTGGCAAGGCTACGTAAGAGCGCCGCGCGCGGAAGATCGCCGGCAATTTTACCTGCGCGGCACAGGAGTGACGGCCGAGCTCTGGGTCGATGGAGCACAAACGGTTCACCTCGTTCCATCGAAATCAGACGCGTTCGACCGTGCACTTTGGCCCGCAGGGGTTCGGCATCTCACTGTTCGATTGAGCGTGCCTGCCGGCGCATCGCGCCGGTTCGAAGCCGGATATGTGGAGTCGGACGGAAAGCAGATCCCGTTCGATGCGACGAATATTGCCGCGAAGCCGTATCCGCGATGGCGGTTTTCCGCCGATGTGGTCGTCGGATTCGTAAGCCGCATCATTGATGCGCTGCTGCTCGGCGTCCTGGCCGGCATGTTTGCCTGGACGGTGGCCCCCATGGCGCGCGCCGCCTCGTTGCGCGGGCCAGCGCGTCCCGAGTCCATCTACGCCGTATCGTGGATTGTTCTGATGGCGGGCGGCCTGCTGTTTGCCAGATCGACGATGGGCCGCGTCGTAATTCTTGGCCGTGGCCAGGACTCTCTTGCGTATGAGTCGTACGCGCGCGAGAGTCTGCTGAGCGGACCGCTCGGGCCACCCAGCCAGCTGCTTTACCCGTACTTCCTGGCCCTCACGCATCTGATTTTTGGCGAGGACCTGTCGGGCGTGTACCTGGTCCAGTGGCTGCTCGCGGGGGTGACGGTGATCCTGGTCTGGAAAATATCTGTACGATTGTTCGGTGCTCAGGCCGGGTATGCGGCTGTGCTGCTGAGCCTTTTCTGCTTCGCCGTAAGGCTTGCTCCGATGGCCGGGCTGCTTCTCACGGAAAACCTGTTCATACCTCTGCTGGTGCTCTGGACGCTCTCGATGATCCAGATGGCGGCACCGAAGGCAGGGACGGCCGACACAGTCGTTTCGGGTATCAGCGGTGGCCTCTCCGCGCTGGCCCGGCCGACATCGATTGCCGCGTGGGTGTTCGCGGTGCCGGTACTTGCTCTTTCGGTCCGGCGAGCAGGGAGAAATCAGCGGGCAGTACTCGCGATGCTTGCGATCATGATCGCTGTTCTTGCGGTCGCGGCCATCAGCTTTTGGATCGGGTCGAGGGCACTGTTGCCCATCAGCTTTAGCGGTAATGTGCAGAACCTCGAGCAGAACGCCCGCTACGCTCTCGGCTTCTCCAGCGCAGTCGCGCCCACCAGAGGCCCGGCGCCCGTTTTGATCGCAACGTGGTCGGCCGCGCTGATCGGCCTGGCGGTGATGATGTGGGCCCCACCGGCCGATGGACTGCGAGGCCCGATTCGTGCTGTGCCGCTGGCCGTCGCCGTCAGCCAGTTCTTCGTCGTCACGCTTATCGTTCCGGTCGAACGCCTTATCATCCCGCTCTATATTCTGCTGTTGCCTTATGCGGCGGTCGGAGTCATCTGGAGCATCGATTTTCTCGTGCCTCCAGAGGAGGAATAGACTAGTCACATGAAAATCGGAGTGCCGGCAGAAACATTTCCGGGCGAGCGGCGCGTCGCGCTTGTTCCCGCGTCGATCGCCGCGCTGAAGAAGGCAGGCCTCGATGTGCTGGTCGAAGCTGGGGCGGGCGAGCGAGCCGGCTTCACCGATGCGGCGTATCAAGAAAAAGGCGCGCAGCTCGTGACGAACCGGCCCGATCTCTTCAGCGGCGCCGACGTCATTCTTCACGTGCGACTCGCAGGTGCTGCTGGAGACAGCGGCACGGCCGACCTGGCATTGCTGCGCCCCGGACAAGTCGTGATCGGCATGGCCGACCCGCTCGGAGCGCCAGAAGGTGTGCGGGCGCTGGCCGCGCGCGGCGTCACCGGCTTCGCGCTCGAGCTGATCCCGCGTATCACGCGGGCTCAGAGCATGGACGTGCTGTCGTCGATGGCGACGGTGGCTGGCTACAAAGCCGTTCTTGTGGCGGCGGACGCGCTGCCGCGCATGTTCCCGCTGCTCACGACGGCTGCGGGCACGATCACCCCGGCTCACGTGTTCATCGTCGGCGTCGGTGTTGCGGGTCTGCAGGCGATTTCTACCGCGCGCCGGCTTGGCGCCGTCGTCGAAGCGTACGATGTGAGGCCGGCGGTGAAAGAACAGGTGCAGAGCGTCGGCGCAAAATTTGTGGAGCTGCCGCTCGAAACCGCGCAGGCGGAGGACAAGGGCGGATACGCGAAGGCGCAGGACGAAGCGTTCTATCAGCGGCAGCGCGAGATGATGAAGAAGGTGGTGGCCGCCAACGATGTCGTGATAACGACCGCCGTTGTGCCCGGCAAGAAAGCGCCCGTGCTGGTGACTGCGGAGATGGTGCGAGGGATGACGCCTGGGTCGGTCATTGTCGATCTTGCGGCGGAGCGCGGAGGCAACTGTGAGCTGACGCGTGCCGATGAGGTCGTCGTGGATCAGGGCGTGACGATTCTTGGACCCACCAATCTGCCGTCAGCCGTGCCGTACCACGCAAGCCAGATGTACGCAAAAAATGTCACCACATTTCTGCTTCACCTTGTCAAAGATGGCAATGTGAAAATCGATCCGGCCGACGAGATTGCCCGCGATACGCTGATTACGGAACGTGGGGAAGTGGTGAATCCGAGAATACGGCAGGCGCTGGGACTGCCGGAGATGGTCAATAGTCGATAGCCTTTTCGCTATCCCGACACAGAGACATAGAGACACAGAGAATACTTCTTAAGCAAGAATTGAAGATTGGGGATCGGAGATTGAAGATTGATTGTCGATTGTTGATTTGGGATTGATGATTGGAAATCATGAATCAATCCTCAATCAATCTCCAATCTCAAGTCTTCAATCTTCAATTTCTCATTTTGAAAAAAGAACTCTGTGTCTCTGTGACTCTGTGTTAAGACAAGAAA
>Ga0068859_100000979_pt1 | contig 29249 bp, 19 predicted proteins | sample KBSSwiS22_FD_66585 | JGI IMG/M metagenome (GOLD analysis project Ga0068859, IMG submission 66585) | Switchgrass rhizosphere microbial communities from Kellogg Biological Station, Michigan, USA - KBS Switchgrass S2-2 | ecosystem: Host-associated > Plants > Roots > Rhizosphere > Soil ...
ATTCTCAGCTGATCCGGCGCCGCGCCTTTCTCCACCTTCGTGCTCTTGAACGTCGCGGTCGGATATTTGGCCGCGTCGAAGTAATCTGGTGATTCGAGCTTTGTATCGAGCCCCGCGATATTGCTGTTGAGGGTATTCATCGGAATCGTGGCCGTGACCTTGGACTGGGTCGGATCGGCCGGATCGAACTCTATCGTCGCATCGATCTTTCCGAATTGCCCCACCAGATTGGAGAAGCCGTAGTGGTTCCAAATGAACTGAACCTGCGTGTGATTCGGATCCAGCGTGTACGTGGCGGCCAACGCGGGCGCCGACGCCAGCGCGATCATGCTGGCGATGAGAGTGCGACGAAACATGAAAACTCCTCGTGTGGGGATCGATCTCGACGATGCTACCTAAGGAACCTGCGCGCGAAGAGTTCAGCGTGACGAACAGTGTGTGTGCCCGCCATGAACGACGCGATTCGCACCGGCATGGGACCCTGCATCAGGGTGTGGAGTTCCGAATTCAACCTTCTGGCCGATATTCCAGGCAACGCCAGCCCGCTGCGATAACCTAGCGGCATGACGACATCGCAAGTCCCCACCTGCTGGGCGATCAGCGACGGCGCTGCCGGCAACGAGCGCCAGGCGCGCGCGCTCGCCGAAATGCTCGATGCGGCACCGCGCGTCGTGCGCATCGACGTGCGCCAGCCGTGGGACGCATTCGCACCGCACCTCACGTTCGCAAGCGGCAGCGCGATCCGCGACGAGAGCGGCAGAGCGCTTGCACCGCCGTGGCCGGCGCTCGCGATCGGTTGCGGAAGGCGCGCAGCACTCGCGACGCGAATGCTGCGCCGCTGGAGCCAAGGCGCTACGTTCACGGTGCAAATCCTCGACCCGCGCATCGACCCGCGCGCGTTCGATCTCGTCATTGCGCCGAGTCACGACCGCATTCGCGGCGACAACATCATCCAAAGCATCGGCGCGCTGAACCCCGTCGATGCACGCTGGCTCGCCGACGGTCGCCACCGCTTCGCGCATCTGGCGAATCTCGCCGCGCCGCGCACGACCGTCCTGATCGGCGCGACGAATCGCGCACAACGGCTCGACGATCGCTATTTCGATGCGCTCCTCGACCGACTCGCCGCGAGCCACGCGATCGACGCCGGCAGTTTTCTCGTCAGCGTTTCGCGCCGTACGCCGCCCGACACGATCGCGCGCCTGCGATCCGCGTTCGCGCGCTTTCCCGGAACGTTCTGGGCCGGATCGGACGACGGCGAAAATCCCTACGCCGGATTTCTCGGCTGGGCCGACCGCATCGTCGTGACGCCCGATTCGGTCAACATGATTTCCGAAGCCTGCGCCACCGGAAAACCGGTCGCGACGTTCGCGCCGCGCCCCATCGAAGGCAAGCTCGCCGCGTTCCATCACGAGCTTCGCGCAAGCGGACATCTGCGCAACCTCGACGACACCGAGCCGACGCGCCCCGTCGCGCCGCTCGCGGAAACTGCCGAGATTGCCGAGCTCGTGCGCGCGCGCTGGAAAAATCGCGCGCCGGCTCAGACGCGCTGACCTTCGTTACAAGCGCGGCCGGATGCGCAGCTCCGAACGCGGATGCGGACCATCGCCCGGGTCGTACTCGAAGATGGAATAGCCGATCCGCTCGCGTTCTTCGGCGTAGCGCTCGGCCAGCACGAGCAGTTCCGCGTATGCGCGACGCGCGGCCGAATCCTGCGTCGGCGTCTTGAATTTGTAGCTCGGCGGATCGTCGTGCAGCGATTCGATCGAGGCATCGGTCGACGCCGTCTCGCCTTCGGCGACGCGAATGCCTTCGAGCGCTTGTTCGATCAGCCGCATCGCGACGCGATAGCGCACCCAGCGATGATTGCGCCAGCCGGTCACCGTATCCGGCGGCGGATTCGCGTGCGCGTAGTGCGCAAGCAGCACGCGCGCCGCTTCGATGCCGCGCGCGGCGACCCGATGAATGAGCTCAGGCCGCATGCGCAGATTGAGACCGCCGTCGTCGGCGGTCAGGCGTACGTGCACGATGCGATCGCGGAAACCCGGCGCGCCGAGCTGCGTCGAATCGCTCCAATCCTGCATCGTCTCGATCAGCGCGCCGAGAAAACCGAGCACACTAGCGCGCCCGCGACGCTCGACGTCGACGATCTTGGTCGTAAGGCCGCTGCCGTTGTGCGCCGGCATCCAGACGAAATCCTCGGGATCGCGCGCGTGCTCGCGCACGAAGCGATCGTCGGTGAGATTGATACCGAACGTCGGCCGGCTCGGCAGCGTCGCGTCGAAGAAATGGATCGGAAAATTGCTGCACAGACCGCCGTCGGAGAACCAGACCTTCTCGGCGACCGCAAGCCATTCGCCCGCATGCGCGAGATCGGGATCGTGGCGCACGCGATACAGCGGCACGGCGCCGAGCAGCAGCGGAAACGCAAGACTCATCCGCACCGGCACGATAATCGGCAGATCGGCCATACGGCACAGACGATATTTTCCGGCGAGCGGACCCTCGGCGACGCGATCGCCGGCACACGCGAGGAGATGATCGACGACGATCGCAGGAAACAGCGCGCGCCATTCGTCCGCGTCGAAATGGAAATCGTTGATCTCGAGCGGAAAGCTATAAGGCCGGCCGTGGCTCAGCGCCGTCGTCATCAGGCGAAGGTCGATGCGCCGCCGATGCGTTTCGCGAAGCGCGAGATCACCGTCGATATCCGTGTCGGCGCGGCCCCAGAGATCGCCGAACGTCAGCGGCCGATTGGCGGGAAGATCGGCGAGATCCTGCAACTTGCCGTGCAGCCAAGGCATCAACGTCGAATCGCCGCCCATGCCGCTGCACAAGCCATATCCGTTCGCCGCAATGCGACGCGCGCCGTCGATCACGATCCAGCCGGCGAGAAGCGCCGCGAAGAACGGCACCGACAGCAGCAGCGATGCCGCAATCGCAAACGCATCCCCGCTTTGCCGCAGCAGCGCATAGACGCATGCGATGGAGATCGCCGCCGCAACGAGCGCGGCGACCGGAAAATTCACGAGCGCGCCGACGAACCAGCGAAACGCCGCCAGCGTGCGACGTTGCCGATCGGGCATCAATCCTGCGACGAGAAGGCGATACGACGCGCGCGTCTTCGCCGCGGGCTCGAACAGACGAAACAATCGCGTCGCACCGACGCCATCGGTCTGCGCCAGCTCCGCCGGCAACGCGGCAAGCTTGTCGAATCCACCGCTTGCTCGCCCGAACTCCGCGGCAGCCGCCGCCGCTGCCGCGATCGCGCCCGCCGACGTGCCGCCGATGCTGCGGAAGCGATAGTGCTCAGCCAGCGTCACGATCGCGCCCGGATACACGATGCCGCTGGTGATGCCGCCTTTCATGACGATGTCGCATTCCGCCTCGGCGCGTCCGTGCGACGAGCGTCCGTCCTTGCCGCGTGACGATGCCTCCATTTCTTCGATCATGATCTCTCCCGGTTTCGACCCACCGCGACATCATCCGCTGCATTCGTCGCAAACAACGCGACGCTATCTTCGATCCGCTGCACGAGTGCGTGCGCTGCTTTGCACAACGCCAATCCATCGGTTTCGGTAGAAGTCCGTCGCACAACCAGCCGAAAAATCGACGGTCTGACGTCAGCGCGAAGTCGATATGGTGCCCGTGTAGAACAGGCGAGAGACGAGAATGTTCACGGCGCCTCGCCTGCCGTGCCCGTTCCAACCTTCCATCCGCTGGGTCTCTTTGCGTTGTCGTTCCTGCTATCGGGCTTCGGCGTCAGGATGCTGCGATTGCGACGACGTTATTGACGTTGCGTCGCACAAGGGGCGACAGGCGATATCAGCAGAACTGCGTCACAGAAATCGATGGTTCGGCGCGAGCGCAAAAAAGATAAGGTGATCGCGCCGGCAATCGGGGAACTGGAATGCTCAGGGTTCACGATGCGCTCTTAGTGATGCTGCTACTTCTTGCGTGCAACACGCAAACCGCGCATGCCTTTTTCGATCCGCCCTGGATCACGCCGGCGGCGCCGATAGCTGGTGAACCCGTGTCGGTCAATATTCGTGGCGGGATATGCGATTCGATCTTCGAGCACCAGGGCTATCCGCAGATCACCCGAGAAGGCAATACCATTCGGCTCCTCGAGTACGGTCATCACTGGGATGGCGAACTCTGTATTTATGACATCGGCACACTGACTGAGCCGATTGGCACATTTCTGCGCGGCGACTACACGTTGACGGTCGATTTTCATCTACTACAACTATCCCGACGGCTACGCGACAGTAACGCTGGGGGTCATTCCGTTCACCGTTACGGGCGCGCCGCCTGCCATGCCCGTTCCAAGCTCCCATCCGCTGGGTCTCTTTGCGTTGTCGTTCCTGCTGTCGGGCTTCGGCATCTGGATGCTGCGATTGCGGCGACATTTTGACGTTGCGCCGCACAACAGCCGACAGGTGATATCAGCAGAACTGAGTCACATAAATCGATGGTTCGGCGCGAGAGTAAAGCGGATAAGGTGATCGCGCCGGCAATCGGGAAATTGCAATGCCTATGCTTCGCGATGCGCTCTTAGTGATGCTGCTGCTTCTCGCTTCGAGCGCGCAGACTGCGCATGCTTTCATCGATCCGCCTTGGATTACACCGGCAGAACCGAGGGCCGGCGAGACCGTGTCAGTGAATATCCGCATGGGGGTTTGCGATGTGACTGCGGAACGACCGGGCTATCCGCAGATCACGCAAGAAGGCAACGCTATTCGCATCCTCGAATACGGCCATCATTGGGACGATGCCGAGCTTTGCATCTGGGGCATTGGAACATCTATCGATCCTATTGGCGCTTTTCCGCGCGGCGACTACACGTTGACGGTCGATTTCATCTACTACAACTATCCCGACGGCTACGCAACGATCAATTTGGGGGTCATTCCGTTCACCGTTACGGGCGCCCCGCCTGCCTTGCCGGTTCCGGCTTCCCACTTGCCGGCTCTCTTAGCGTTGTCATTCTTGATATCGGGTCTCGCGATCTGGGCACTGCGAATGCAACGGTGGCGCTCCTGACGCGTCCTCCTAGCCATTGATGAGCGCGCCTACGACGAATACGTCTCGATGCCTGCGCGCGTTACGCGTGCCGATGCGCAATGCGCTGTGCCCTCCTTATCCATAAAGATATTTATGTTCAAATGACGAGACTGTATTTCGAGAATTAGCGAATAAGTGGCGGAACTGGAGCCCGTACTCCGTACCTACCTTTCCGAGGACGTGCCTTGCACTGACGTCCGAACGCCTCTACGGAAAGGAGGGATGTCATGCTCGCGAAGTGCGCGTCCGTTCTGTTGCTGCTCGTTCTTGCTGGTGTGCCGTCCTTCGTTTTTGCCCAGTCGCAGGACCGCACGATCCTGTTGCTGCTGAAGGACACGCCGGGCGCGCCGACGCCCGAACAGATCGTTACGTATGCCAATACGTGGCCGCATGCCGCGACGCCGCCGCTGCAAGCGTTCAACGTCAAGGATCCGCAGACCGGGGGCTATCTGCTGCCGGAGCGCGCGAGCGGGGATTTTCTCGCCTGGCTGCAAGCCAATCTGAACTCGGCGCGCAGGAAGCTCGAGGACTACGTGCTGATGACGTTCGCGTCGGCGACGGATATTCCCGAGGCGCTGGCCGCGTTGCGTGCCGATCCGTTCGTTGCCGAGGCGGACGTTCCGTTGGCGATGAATTTTCACACGGCGCCATCGACCGGCGGCGGTGATTGGGGTGAGCAGCCGTCAGGCAGTGCCCAGTACGGATGGGACGAGATGAAGCTCGATGCGGCCTGGCAGATCACCGGCGGTGGTTACGCGCTGGTGACACAGATTGACGCTGGATTGTATGAAGACCATCCCTCCTTGCGGCAATTCTCAGGGGCGACGTATGTCGGCGGAAACTATATCCCGGTGGCTTCGAAGGACATCGGTTTGACGGGACTGCCGCCGCAAGCCGGCTTCGACCCATCGGACCTGGATGAAGCTAAGTCCATGTTCGTTGGCGCGGGTGCGTGCACATCGATCGATACCTATCTGCCGCCGGACCATCTCGGCCATGGGACGCACGTCGCCGGCCTGCTCGGCGCCAATCCAATCGGAGGTCAGAGCGTTCGCGGTACCTGCAAACATTGCGGCATCGTGGCGTACCGGACAGCGTTCTTGGAATGTTACGGCGATCTGTCACCTCCCGAAATTGCGCCGACATTAAATTTCGACGCCGCCGACCGCGGCAAAACCGAGGCAGTGGATGGCGGCGCGACAGCCATTAGCATGAGTTTCGGCGCCCCAAACAACGACAACAGCTACAACTGCCTGTCCTATCGCAATCACCCCATCTGCCTGACGATCACGTATGCGGTGTCGCATGGAACCGCGATGATCGCCTCCTCCGGCAACAACCGACACGACCTCGATTTCCCGGCCAGCGACGCGCGCATCATTTCCGCGGGCGGCTTTGCACCCGGCGCGGTGTTTTGGGACGACTGGCCGAACTGCCCGCCGGGCAACTTCGTCGGCGAATGCGGGAGCAACCTGACCCTGCTGCACAACGGCTATTACTTCACGCATCAGGAACTGCTCGGCTCGGCCAAGCGCGTGCTGTCGACGGTCTATCCGAACATGGACTACGCCGCCTACGCCGAGTGCGGCGACAGTTTCGGCACGCCGAGCGGCGACGGCCTCGGCTGGTGTACCGGGACTTCGATGTCCGCTCCGCAGATCGCCGGCGTCTTCGGTGTGCTGCGCTCGGTCAACCCATTGGCACCGACGGGGGATCCCGAACCGGCGCCGGGCCAGCCGCCCGGCCTTCGCACGGCGCTCGCCCAAACGGCAACCCAAGCCCAGGCCGGGCAACCGTGGAGTCCCGTGATCGGCTACGGCGTGCCGGATGCGGCGGCGGCCGCGCGTACCGTGCTCGGCAAGGTCGCGGGTGCGACGGTGCGCAATCGCGCGACGCCGTTGTTTCGTCTCTACGGTGCTTACGCGAAAGACTTCGCGGAGACCACGTCGCCGCAATACGCGCTCTCGCTGATGATCGCGCAGACGCATCAGTACACGCAGCCGAGCGCCGGCTTGGGCGTACAACCGATCGTGCCGGGCTACGTGTTCCCGCACGACACCGACGATCCCGCCGACAACTACGATTCGTACGAATCGCCGCACGCCGCGCCTCGCGCGGCGATCTACGTGCTGACCACCGAGGTGCGTCCGCGCTACGAATGGCCGGCCGTCATTCCGCTGCATCTGATGGACAAGCCCAAGGCCGGTGGCCGCGACTATCTCCTCGCCACGCCGACGCACATCGAGCCGTTCCACGCCGATGGCTACAACCTGCGTACGATCCAGGGCTATATCTACCAGCCGTGCACCCCGGAGCCGGCCTGCATTCCGCCCGCAGCGCAACCGATCTATCGCGCCTGCAAGGCCGCCGATAGCGACTGCGCGACGTTCCTGGAAAGCGAACGCGCCGTGTTCGAAGCGAACGGATATACGACGGCGTATCCGGCGGGCAGCGACAAGAAGCTCGGCTATGCGTACTCCGCGACTGACACCGATGGCGATGGACTGCCGGACGGATTCGAGCAGTTGATCGGCACCCACTCCGCGCTGGCGGACTCTGACAGCGACGGCGCCACCGACAACGCCGAGTTTCCGCTCGCGGGCATCGCTAACAGTGACCCGTGCTCGGGAGGAGCCGGCGCGCGCTATTGTCCGGCCGATATCATTTTTGAGAACGGGTTCGACGGGCTCTGATGCCTCGGCTGGTCACCTCTCCCGTTTGTGGGAGAGGTCGCGTCGCAGGCGCTTCGCGTCTCCTTCTCCCGCAAGCGGGAGAAGGGACGCATCCGTAAAGCATCAATAGTCGTACGCCGACTCGCCGTGCGAATTGATGTCGAGACCTTCGCGCTCCTGGTCCTGCGTGACGCGCAGACCCACGAGCATGTCGGCGATCTTGAACGCGACGAACGCCACGACCGCGGTCCATACGATCGTGATGCCGACGGCCTTGGTCTGGATCCAGAGCTGCGCGAGCATGCCGGGATAGCCGCTGGTCACCGCGACCCAATCCTGCACCGAACCCGGACCGCCGAGCGAAGGCGCGTTGAAGATGCCGGTGAGGAGCGCACCGGTGATGCCGCCGACCGCGTGCACGCCGAACACGTCGAGCGAATCGTCGGTCTTGATCAGCTTCTTGAGTCCGGTGACGCCCCACAGGCAAATGACGCCGGCGGCGATTCCGATGACGAACGCACCCGGAATGCCGACGTTGCCGGCGGCCGGCGTGATCGCGACAAGACCTGCGACGGCGCCCGATGCTGCGCCGAGCATCGATGGTTTGCCCTTGATGATCCACTCGGCGAACGTCCACGCGAGCACCGCGCACGAGGTCGCGAGGTACGTGTTGAGGAACGCGAGCGAGGCTGACGCGTTCGCTTCGAGCGCGGAGCCGGCGTTGAAGCCGAACCATCCGAACCAGAGCAGCGAGGCGCCAATCATCGTCATCGTGAGGCTGTGCGGCCGGATGGCTTCCTTGCCGTAGCCGAGGCGCTTGCCGAGGAGGAACGCGCCGATCAGGCCCGCGACGCCCGCGTTGATGTGCACGACCGTGCCGCCGGCGAAATCGAGCGCGCCCATCTGCCAGATGTACCCCGCGGTCGCGTTGACCGCGTCGACTTTCGAGGCATCGGTGTACGCGTCGGGTCCGGCCCAGAACCACACCATGTGCGCGATCGGCAGGTAGCTGAAGGTGAACCAGATCACCATGAAGATCAGCACCGCCGAGAACTTGATGCGCTCTACGATCGATCCGAGGATGAGGCAGCAGGTGATCGCCGCGAACGTCGCCTGGAACGCGACGAACACGATCTCGTACATGGGAGTCGCTTTCGAGAACGTCGCGCCGAGCGCCCATTCGCCCTTGAACGCATCGCCGATGCCGGCGAGGAAGATGCGGCCGTGTCCGCCGAAGAACGCGTTGCCTTCGGTGAACGCGAAGCTGTAGCCGTAGATGCACCACAGCACGGTGATCAGCGAGAACACCACGAATACCTGCATCAACACCGACAGCATGTTCTTGCTGCGCACGAGGCCGCCGTAGAAAAGCGCGAGCGCGGGCACGGACATCAGCAGAACGAGCGCGGTCGAAGTCAGCATCCACGCGGTGTCGCCTTTGTTCGGCACCGGCGCGGGCGCGTCGGCGGCGAAGGCGAGAACCGGCAGTGCGAGGCCGAGGAATGCGCCGAGCACGAGGAGTGCGGTGCGATAGGAAAGTCTTGTCTTCATCGATCGTCTCCTCAAAGCGCGTCGTCGCCGATCTCGCCGGTGCGGATGCGCACGGTGTGATCGAGTGGGGTTACGAATATTTTTCCGTCACCGACCTTGTCGGTGCGCGCGGACTCGACGATCGCTTCGATGACGACATCGACTCTCGCGTCGGGCACGGCGGTTTCGAGCTTGATCTTGGGCACGAAGTCGACGACGTACTCGGCACCTCGATAAAGCTCGGTGTGTCCTTTCTGTCGTCCATAGCCCTTGACCTCGGACACGGTGATGCCGGTGACGCCGGCCTGCGTCAGCGCATCGCGGACGTCGTCGAGCTTGAACGGCCGGATGATTGCGGTGATCAGCTTCATGGGTTTCTCCTCTACCGGAAATCAAAACGCCTTGGTGACGGACAGGACGCCGGTCGCACGCCCGAGGTTTTCGCCTTCGGGGTTGGTGTAGACGCTGTCGTCGGAGTTGGTGTCGTAGTAGCCGAGCGCGACCGAAATGCCGTTCGCGAAGTTCTTGGTGACGCCGAGCTTCCAGTCGGTGTAATCGGCGGCGCTGAAGTTCTTGATGCGCTGGTGGCCGACGTGCGCGTTCAGGACCCACGTCGGCGCGAATTCGTAATTGACCGAGAGATCCAGGTAATCGCTGTGCTTGGAATCGGCGAAGCCGAACGCGTTGGTGAAGGTGTGCGAATACTTCAGCGTTGCGATCGACCAGCTGATGCCGATGTAGCCTTCGGTCGTGTACGGACGCGTGAATCCGTGCGGATAGTCGCCGGGGTAGTAGTACTCGTAGAGGCCCAGATCGAGTTTCCACTCGTCGTTGAGCGGAATGCGCCAGCCGGCGTAGAGATCGACTTCCAGACTGCTCGAGATGCGCGCGTCCGGTGTCGAAAGATCGGACAGCCACGCGATGTTGCTGCCCCACGCGCCGACGTACCAGCTGTCGGCGCTGCCGTATTCGGCTCCGGCTTGCAGCGCGGGATCTTGGCTCGTTTGCGAAAGACCGCGGAAAAGGTAGTCGCTGGCGGCAGTGACGCTACCGGACAGCGCGGGACCGCTTGGCGCGGCGGGAGCTTCTTCTTCGGCGCGCGTGTTCGATGCGTGCAACGAAACGACAATGACGAGTGATAAAGCGACGGGAGCAAAGGGACGGTTCATGGCGGGACCTCGATCGTGGCAAAGGGATGGGCGAGCCGATTCCGCGCTGACGCGCGTCGGCATCCCTGCCTTGCGGCTCCGGACCTGCGAGGCTGTATCGCCTCTTGATTCGCCCCATCCTGCGGCGTGCGCTTGTGACGCCCCTCTCCCGATCCGCCGCGATCCGTCGCGGCGTGCAGAACACGATCGCCAGCGGCTAATGCGCCGCCCGCGTCTTCGTCATCGCGACGGGTGCGCCAGCGCGAGGCCGACGCCCGCGCCGATCAGGCACGAGCCGGCCGCGGCATCGGTCACGCGCGCGAGGTGCGGGCGCGCGAGCACGAGCGCGCCACCGCGCGCACCGAGCCAACCGTAGGCGGCGAGGACGAAGAATTCTGAGGTGATGCTCGTCACCGCGAGCACGAAGATCTGCGGAGCGACGGCGTGCGCCGGCTCCACGAACTGCGGCAGCAATGCGGTGAAGAACAGGATCGCTTTCGGGTTGGCGAGCTGGAGAAGCACGCCTTGTCGCCACATGCGCCAGCCGGTCGCAACCGGACGCGCCTTGATGGTGAGGGAACCCGAACCGCGCAAGGCGTCGCGCCATGCGCAAAGACCGAGCCAGGCGAGATAGATCACGCCGAGCCATTTGATGACAATGAAAACCGGAGCCGCGAGCGCGATCAACGTCGCAAGGCCGACCGCGGACGCGGTGAACCAGACCGCGTTGCCGCTCAAGATACCGAGATTCGCAGCGAGCGCCTGCTGGCCGCCGTGACGCATGCCTTGTCCGACCACGTAGAGCACCGCGGGGCCCGGCACGAATGACATCGCCGTTGCGGTGATCAGGAACGCTAGCCAGAGATGCGGGTTCATGCGTCGTACTCGACTCCTGCCGGAGCGCGGTTCCGGTGTTGCGCCCGGAACCGCGCGATGCGGATGGTTGGCTTGTTGCGGTGTTGTGGCTCCGTTTGCTGGACTGATGCTCCGTTTGCCCTCACCCTGCCCTCTCCCGCGAGCGGGAGAGGGGAAAAGGGTGTCGCGCGTTTCGCGCGACGGCGTTTAGATGGCGTAATACATCTGGTACTCGAGCGGATGCGTCGCCGCGCGAAAGCGCGTGACTTCCTGCAGCTTCAGATCGATGTAGCCGTCGATGAAATCGTCGGAGAAGACGCCGCCGGCTTTCAGGAACGCTCGATCCTTGTCGAGCGCTTCGAGCGCCTGATCGAGCGAATGGCAAACGGTCGGAATGTTCTTCTCTTCTTCCGGCGGCAGGTCGTAGAGATCCTTGTCGCTCGGCGCGCCCGGATCGATCTTGTTCAAGATGCCGTCGAGGCCCGCCATCATCAGCGCGGTGAACGTGAGATAGCCGGAGTTGACCGGATCGGGGAAGCGCACTTCGATGCGGCGCGCCTTGGGCGAATGCACGAACGGAATGCGGCAGCTCGCCGAGCGGTTGCGCGCGGAATACGCGAGCATCACCGGCGCTTCGAAACCCGGCACGAGACGCTTGTAGCTGTTCGTGGTCGAGTTGGCGAACGCGTTGATCGCGCGCGCGTGCTTGAAGATGCCGCCGATGTAGTAGAGCGCCGTCTGCGAAAGTCCGCCGTAGAGATCACCCGCGAATAGATTCTGTCCGTTCTTCGCGAGCGACTGATGCACGTGCATGCCCGAGCCGTTGTCGCCGACGATGGGCTTGGGCATGAAAGTGACGGTCTTGCCGTTCTGGTGCGCGACGTTCTTGATCACGTACTTCATCGTGATCAGCTCGTCGGCCTTCTTGACCAGCGTGTTGAACTTGGTGCCGATCTCGCACTGTCCCGCGGTGGCGACTTCGTGGTGATGCACTTCGACGATCATGCCGACCTGCTCGAGGATCTTGCACATCTCGCTGCGCAGGTCCTGGAACGAATCGACCGGTGGCACCGGGAAGTAGCCGCCCTTGATGCCCGGACGCTGACCCGAATTGCCGCCCTCGAAATTCTTGTGCGAGGCCCACGCGGCTTCTTCGGATTCGATCTCGTACGCGACGCGGCCCATGTCGTTCTGGAAGCGCACCGAGTCGAAGATGAAGAACTCGGGTTCCGGACCGAAGAACGCGGTATCGGCGATGCCCGTCGACTTCAGATACGCCTCGGCGCGCTTGGCGACCGAGCGCGGATCGCGCGCGTAGGCCTGCATCGTCGACGGCTCGAGCACGTCGCACTGCAGGAGCAGCGTCTTGTGCGCGGCGAACGGATCGACGACGGCGGTCGACGGATCCGGCATCAGCACCATGTCGGATTCGTTGATGCCCTTCCAACCTGAAATCGACGAGCCGTCGAACATCTTGCCGTCCTCGAAGATCGACTCGTCGACGGCGTGGGCGGGGAAGCTGACGTGGTGCTGTTTGCCGAGCATGTCGGCAAAACGAAGATCGACGAACTCGACCTCGTTGTCCTTGATCAGCTTGAAGACGTTGTGCGTAGCCATCGCATATCCTTGGGAAAGGGTTGTAGTGCAGCGTGCTCAGCAAACGCTGTGCCACGCCGGATTGGGTTGAAATTTCTTGTAGAACAATAAGTTGCTTGTGAAATAGCCAGATCGATAGCACCAAATTGGTGCATAATCGATGCTTGTTTCACCTCCTTTGTGCAAATCGGATGGTGCGCCGCGCCATCCGCAACGCGGCCTCAAATCGGAAAACCACCGTGAGCGAGCTTCTCATCCTGATCGTGCTGGGCGTCATCGAAGGCGTGACCGAGTTCCTGCCGATCTCCAGCACCGGCCACCTCCTCATCGCCGAGCACTGGCTCGGCCACCGCTCGGACGTCTTCAACGTGGTGATCCAAGCCGGCGCAATCCTCGCCGTCGTGCTGATCTACCGGCAGCGGCTCTGGCAGCTCGCGACGGGCCTCGCCGACGCGCGCAATCGAGATTACGCGATGAAGCTTGCCGTCGCGTTCGCGATCACGGCCGTGCTCGGCTTCATCGCGACGCGGCTCGGTTTCAAGCTTCCCGAAACGATCACGCCGATCGCATGGGCGCTGATCATCGGCGGTCTATGGATGTTCGCGGCCGAAGCCATCGCCGCGCGCCAACCCGAGCGCACCGAAATCACCTGGCGCGTAGCGATTCTGGTCGGGTTAGCGCAAGTCGTCGCGGCGATCTTCCCCGGCACGTCGCGTTCGGCCGCGACGATCTTCGTCGCGCTGATCGCCGGCACCGGCAATCGCGCCGCCGCGACCGAGTTCGCTTTCCTCGTCGGCATTCCGACGATGTTCGCCGCCAGTGGTTACGAGCTCTTGAAGGCCATGAAAGGCGGCGGCGGCCACGAGGACTGGAGTGCGCTCGCGATCGCCTTCGTCGTCTCGCTGGTCACCGCGTTCGTCGCGGTGAAGTGGCTCCTCTCGTACATCCGCACGCACCGCTTCACGCCGTTCGCGATCTATCGCATCGTGCTCGGCGTCGTGCTGCTGATCGCGCTGCCCGCGGGCGTTTGAGCATACGCAAAGCAATTTTCTCTCGCGAAGGCGCAGAGGTGGCAAAGAAGAATCCCGTTTTTTTGCTCTCCTCTGGGCTCTGTGCGCCTCCGCGAGAAATTTCTCTTTCTTTCGACAGCTCACTCACGCAGCTTGAGTCTCCACCACATCACGCACGTTGCGCGGATCGAGTCGTACGTCGATCTGCGATTGCGCGAAGCGGATGCCGGCGTCCTGGAACGCAGCGAAGATCATCAGGCGCAAGTCGCTCGCGATGCGCCGACGCTCGCCGCTCGGCAGGATCTCGATCCAGTACTGCATCGAAAAGCGCAAGCCCGAAGCGCCGAAATCCTCGAGGAAAACCACCGGCTCGCGCGAAGCGATCAGCTGGCCGTGGCGCTCGGCCGCGGTGCGCATCGTGTCGACGACCTTGCGCGGATCGGAGCTCGCATCGACCACGACATCGATCGTCTGTCCCGCCGTCTTCGAGCGCGACGTCATCTTCTTGACGTTCTGCTCGATCAGCACCGAGTTCGGAATCAAGGTTTCGCTGCCCTCGCTGTCGCGCACGACCGACGCGCGAAGGTCGACGTCGACCACGATGCCGCGCAAATCGCCGAGCTGGATCTCGTCGCCGAGCCGGAACGGCCGCTCGACGAGCACCATCACGCCGCTGATGAGATTCTTGAACAGTGTCTGCATGCCGAAGCCGACACCGATCGCGACGGCGCCGCCGACGAACGCGAACGCGGCCAGCGGAATGCCGGCGATCGCGAGGCTCGACAACGCGATCGCGCAGGTCAGAAGCCCGAGAGTCCAGCGCCGTGTCAAACGCGCCGACGCTTCGTCGACTCCGCGGCGCCGCGCGTGCCGCTCGATGAACGCCGTCAGCCGAAACGCGAGGAAGAGTCCGATCAGGAGCAGCAGCGGCGCCTGGATCAGCTTGGCCACGGTGACGCTGCGCGGAACCGATGTCTGCCGACCGTCGACATCGACCGTCTGATCGACGACGAAAAGCTCGAAATTCCATGCGCGCGAGAGCATCGAGCGCGTCGACGTCCACGCGAACGAAAGCCGCTCGCGCCAGGTCGCGACGCCGATGCGCGCGTCGAAATCATCGCGCAGCCGATCGAGCAGCGCGAGCGCGCCGCGCGCATCCAGCGTCGCCGCCTGAAGCAATCGCAGGCGCTCGTCGAGCGCCGCGCGCAGCGCACGCCACTCGGATAGCGCTGGTTCCGCGAGCGGCTCCGTTCCGAGCGCGCTCATGCGCGTCAGAATCTGATCCGACGACACCTTCATGAAATCGAGCTGGCGTTCCAAGGTCGCGTGGATCACCGGACCGCGCTCGCGCGCCTCGACGATCGCGCCGGCATCGGCGTCGCGCCAGTAGCGGATCGCGAGCTGCCACGCCGCGCGCTCGATCGTAAGGTTCGACATCGCCTCGCGCGCAAGCTCGATATCGATGTCGCGCGTCGCGAGCTTCTCCTTCAGAGTGGCGACATGCTCGGCCGACGCCGTCGCGGCTTGCGCGGCGAGCTCGCGATAGGCCGATTCGCGTGCGGCGGTCGCAGCCGCGAATCGCTTGGCGAGATCGTCCGAGCGCGCCGCGAGACGCCGTTGGATTTCCGCGACATCGGCCGCGCTCGGTTTGCCGACGGCCGCCGCAGCGGCGAGCCTTCGCGACAGCGCATCGCGTTGCGTGCGCGCCGACTGCTGCTGCAAGTCGATCACGTCGTGCAGAAGATCGAGCTCCGCTGTCGTCGATTCGGCGAATTCGGTTTCGAGCCTCGCGATCACCGCACGTTCGGAATCGCGATCGGCACTGTCGTCGAACTGGCGCCGCCGCGCGACCGCTTCGGCGAGACGCGCCGCCGCGGCATCGCGATTGGCGCCGAGAATCTCGAGCCGGCGCGCGCCGGTTTCGATCGTGAGATCGAGCTGCTGCGCATCGCGGCGGAGATCGTCGATTTCGAGCAATGTCTGCGGCGGAGCGGCCGGCGCCGCGACCGGCGTTTGCGCAAGCGCGGCCGCATCTTTCTGCGCGCGCTCGAGGTCGCGTCGACGTTCGAGCGACGTCAGCAGCTGGCGCTCGAGCGAAATCTTCGCGCCCTGCGGCAGCGCCTGCTCGCTTGCGAGCTCCGCGCGCAAAGCCTGCGCGCGCATGTCCAGGCCAGGCGGCGCAGCGGCCGGCGCAAGCAGTGCGATGAAGAGCAGTCGAGCGATCATGATCGAATCCCCCTTCGCGATCAGGCTGATTGAGGAGCCGCGTGCAACGGAGGCGCCGCTTCGCTGCGATCCGTGTGCGATTCGCGCACACGATAGCTCGCCGCGTACAGCACCGGCAGCACGATCAGCGTCAGCACGGTCGCGCCGGTGAGGCCGCCCATGATCGCCCACGCCATCGGGCCCCAGAACGTCGAATGTGTCAGCGGAATCATCGCGAGGATCGCGGCGAGCGCGGTCAACACGATCGGACGGAAACGGCGCAAGGTCGATCCGATCACCGCTTCCCACGGCGCGACGCCGGCGGCGAGATCCTGGTCGATCTGATCGATGAGGATCACGGAGTTGCGCATGATCATGCCGCCGAGCGCGATCGTGCCGAGCATCGCGACGAATCCGAACGGCACCTGGAATGCAGCGAGCACGCCGGACACGCCGATCATGCCGAGCGGCGCGGTCAGGAGCACGAGCGCCATCTTCTTCATGCTCTGCAACTGGATCATCAGCAGCACGAGCACGACGCCGAGCATCACCGGCACGACCGCCGCGATCGACTTCTGCGCTTTCTTGCTCTGCTCGCTGGCGCCGCCGATCTCGATGCGGAATCCGAGCGGAAGTTTTTCCGCGACCTTCGCGATCGCGGGCCACACGCGCCGCGTCACATCGGGACCTTGCTCGCCGGCGGACACGTCGGCGCGCACGTTGACCGTGTTCATGCGATCGCGACGCCAGATCACGCTCTCTTCGCTCGCCCATTCGATACGCGCGATCTGCGACAGCGGCACGAAACGGCCTTCGCGCAGATAAATCTTCGTATCCTTGAGCGTGTCGAGATCGCTGCGCTCGGCTTCTTCGAGACGCGTGACGACGTCGATCAACTGGTCGCGCTCACGATACTGCGTGATCGCGATGCCCGACATCGAGTTCTGCGCCGCGTCGGCGATCTCCTTCGAGGTAATGCCGAGCGCACGTGCCTTGTCCTGGTCGATCGCAAGACGCACGGTCTGCAAACGCTCGCCGGCGTCGGTGTTGATGTTGTGGATCGCGGGATCGGCGCGCAGGATCGACTTCACCTCTTCGACTGCGGACGCGAGCGTCTTCGCATCCGGACCCGACACGCGCAGCTGCACCGGATAGCCAACCGGCGGACCGTTTTCGAGACGCGAAACGCGCCCGCGTACGTTCGGGAAATCAAGCTCGAACCATTTCTGGATGCGCGCGAGCACCTGATCGCGCTCGGCTTCGCCCTTGGTCATGACCATCAGTTGGCCGAAGTTGATGTTCGGCAGCTGCACGTCGAGCGGGAGATAGAAGCGCGGACTGCCGACGCCGATATAGCCCGTCACCGCCAGCACGTCGGGATCATCGCGCAGCTTCGCTTCCATTGCTGCGACCGCGCTTTCGGTCGCGGCGAAGCTCGCAGCCTGCGGCAAGGTCATGTCGACCATCAATTCGTGACGGCTCGACGCCGGGAAGAACTGCTGCGGCACCGCGCGAAACAGCACGACCGCGCCGACGAACGCAGCCAGCGTCGTCACCAGCACGATCGCGCGATGACGCAGGCACCAGGTCAGCATGATGCGGAAGTAGCGGTAGAAGCCGCGATCGAAATCGACGCCGTGCGCGTGCTTGCCGTCGGTTTTCTCGGGCAGGAGCTTGTAGCCGAGGTACGGCGTGAACAGCACCGCGACGATCCACGAAAGGCAGAGCGCAATGCCGACGACCTGGAAGATCGAGATCGTGTACTCGCCGGCGCTGGACTTGGCGAAGCCGACCGGAAGGAAACCCGCGGCCGTGATCAGCGTGCCGGTGAGCATCGGGAACGCGGTCGTGGTGTAGGCGAATGTCGCCGCGCGCACGCGGTCCCAACCTTGCTCGAGCTTCAGCGCCATCATCTCGACGGCGATGATCGCGTCGTCGACAAGCAGGCCTAGCGCGATGATCAGCGCGCCAAGTGAAATACGCTGCAGATCGATGCCGAACGCGAACATGACCAGGAACGTCATCGCCAGCACCAGCGGAATCGACAGCGCGACGACGATGCCGGTGCGGAATCCCAGCGAGACGAAGCTGACGCCGAGCACGATCACGATCGCCTCGAAGAGGCTCTTGGTGAACTCGCGCACGGAGCTTTGCACGACGGCCGGTTGATTCGAGACCGCGTGGATCTCGATGCCGACCGGCATCGCGGCGCGCACGCGCGCGACCGCGGCGTCGAGGTTCTCACCGAGCGCGATCACGTCGCCGCCGTCGCGCATCGCGATCGCAAGACCGATCGCTTCCTTGCCGCCGAAATGCATCTTGGTCGTCGGAGGATCGACGAAACCGCGGTAGACGCGCGCGATGTCGCCGAGCCGGAACGTGCGGCCGTTGGCGTGGATGCCGATGTTCGCGATCGATTCGACCGAATCGAATTCGCCGGTCACACGCAGCGATACGCGCTGCTCGCCGGATTCGACCGTGCCGGCCGGCTCGACCGCGTTGGTCGCGCGCAAGGTGTCGACGATCGACTGCGGATCGAGCGCGAGCGACGAGAGCTTCGCGGTCGAAGTCTCGACAAAGATCTTCTCGTCCTGCACGCCGACATACTGGATCTTGCTGACGTCCGGCACGCGCAGGAATTCATCGCGCGCCTTGTCGACGAAACGACGCAGATCCGCGTAATCGAAACCGTCGCTCGTGAACGCGTAGAGATTGCCGAACGTGTCGCCGAACTCGTCGTTGAAGACCGGACCCTGCACGCCTTGCGGCAATGTCGCGTGGATGTCGCCGATTTTCTTGCGCACCTGGTACCAGACGTCGGCGACGGCTTTGGCGGGCACGGCCTCGCGCAGCGTGATCGTGATCTGCGAAATGCCTGGCTTGGAGAAGCTCGAGAGGTAGTCGATCTCGGCGACTTCCTGCAGCTTCTTCTCGATGCGATCGGTGACCTGCTGCGCGACCTCGTTCGCGTTCGCGCCGGGCCAGTAGGTCTGCACGACCATCACCTTGACCGTGAACGACGGATCTTCCATCTGGCCGAGGTGCATGTACGCGTACACGCCGCCGCCACCGAAGAGGAAAATCAGGAACAAAACGAAGGACTGGTGCTTGAGCGCCCAGGCCGAGAGATTGAGCTTGTCCATGACGTCATCCGTCCGCGAGCAGCGAGGGATCGGCGGCGCGCACTTGCTGGCCGTCGTGCAGCAGATTGGCGCCGGCGGTGACGACGACGTCGTGATCGTTCAAGCCGGAGCTCACCAGCACGGCGTTCTTCTGCATCTGCGCCAGCGTGACCGCGCGCTGCGAGACGCGCGAGGTTTTCGGATCGACGATCCAAACGCGCGGCGCGCCGTCCGGATCGTAGATCGCGGTCAGCGGCAGCTTGTGCAGACCTTCGTCGGCAGGAAGGCCGACGATGAGGCGCGCCGTCATGCCGAGGCCGAGCGCAGCGTCGGCATCGAGCACGCTGATGCGCGCGGCGTACGTGCGCGTGACCGAATCGGTGTCCGGCGCCAGCTCGCGCAGGCGGCCTGCGTAATGTCGCTTGCTGTCCGCCCAGAGCTCGATCGACAGCGAGCGCGCGTTGCGCAATTCGTCGACGCGCGATTCGGGAATGCTGACCGAAAGCTCGCGATCGCCGTGCTCGGCGATGTGGATGACGATCTGCCCGGCCTGCACGACCGCGCCGGCTTCGACATCGATCGCGGTGACGTAGCCGGCGGCGGTCGCCTTCAGCGTCGTGTAGCTCGCCTGGTTCGCTGCGATGCGATAGTTCGCTTCGGCGGCGCGCTGCGATTGCAGAGCGGTGTCGAGCGCGAGCTGCGCTTTCTCGAGATCGGATTTGCCGACGTAGTTCTTCTGCGCCAGCACTTGGTAGCGCGCGAGATCGCTCTTGGATTGCGTGGCCTGGCTGCGCGTCGAATTGACCTGTGCGAGCGCGGCCTGCGCGTTCAGCGCGGCATCGACCGGATCGAGCTTCATCAAGGGCGTGCCGACCTCGACGCTGTCGCCGACTTCGACGAGGCGCTGCTGGACGCGGCCGGAGACGAGAAAGCCGAGCGCGTCTTCGCGGCGCGCCTTGATCTCGCCGGAATAGTTGGCGCCGGCGGCGTCTTCGGCGGCGCCGATCGTCAACGTGCGGACGGGGCGCACGTCTTCGACGCGGGCGTGTTCGCTCTTGCAACCGGCGAGGATCGGCAAGGCGGCGATGAGAGCGGCGGCAATGGCGGTTGTGCGCAACACGGCGGTGATTCCTCGGGTCGGGGTCATGGTTGGCTGGCGTCGTCGGGCGACGGCGGCGGGTCGGTGTCGGCAGCGGCGGACGGCCGGCCGCGCGTCGTCAGCGCGTCCCAGAGGCCGCTGAACGACTGGAAGAACGTGGATTTGCCCGTGCGGACGTCCTCGACCAGGCCCGCGATGGAGCGGCGGTCCTGGCGGTAGATGCGTACGACATAGCTGCGGATCGGGTTCATTCGGCGGTCTCCTTTCGACGGGAGGCAGCTTCGGCCCGGGGCGCCTACTTATTGGCCACTTATTCGAATTTCCCTTCTCCCGCGCGCGGGAGAAGGAGGCGCGGAGCGCAGGATGAGGGGAGTCGGAGTGGAGCGCCGCGAGGACTTCCCTCACCCGCGCCTGCGGCGCGGCCTCTCCCGCGAGCGGGCGAGGCGAACGACTGGCCTACCTGAGACCTTGGTACAACCGTTCCGTCGCCGCGGACGGCGCAAGGCCGAGCGTGACGGACAGGATCTGCTTCAGCCGCCGGTACGCGCTGATCGCCTCGGTGCGCCGATCGAGTTTTTCGTAGCAGCGCATCAGTCCCTGGTAGAACGGCTCGACGACGGCGTCGGCTTCGAGGCCGCGCTGGTACGCCCCGATCGCGGCTTCGATCTCGCCGGCGTGCTCGAGGTCCTGGCCGAATGCGACCAGCGCGTGGATGAAGCGCCCGCGCAATCGCTCGCGCATCGCGACGGGCCACGCTTCGCCTTCGTCTTCGGCGAGGAACGCGCCGCCATAAAGCGCGATCGCCCTTTGCCACAGGCGACGCGCGGACGGATCGCGCGAGCGCGCGGCGCGTTCCGCATTCGACAGCGCATTCTCGAACGCGGAAGAGTCGATCCACACGCGCTCGCGATCGAGGCTGATCCTGCCGCCCTGCTGGAGGACGGCCGCGCCGTCGCCGAGCAAGGTGCGCAGGCGCAACACCGTCGCGTCGAGCGAGCGCGCCGCGACATCGCCTTCCTCGTCGCCCCAGAACGTATCGATCAGGCGCTGCTCGGATACCTTGTCGGCGCCGAACGTGATCAGCGCTTTGAGCAGCGCGAGCGTCTTCTTCGGCAGCTTGCGCGAGAACTCGAGCGGCTTGCCCTCGCGCAGCACCTCGAACGTGCCGAGCGTGCGGATCTCGAGCGGCCACGGCCAGCCGGGCACGTCGTACGCCGGCGCGCGCAGGCGATGCGCGCGGATCACGCCGCGTACGTACTCGGTGTCGATGTCCTCGTCGAGCGCGTGCGCGAACAAGCGCGGCAAGAGGCGCGGCAACATCCGCGGAAAGAACTTGCCGACGTCGGCGCGGCTCGCGCGCAACGCGTTCGCGAGTTTCGCGTTCGCCGCTGCGCGATCGCCGTGGAGCAGCGTCGCGTACGCGTCGATCAGATCGGGCTCGTAGGCGAGCGGCGCGTACGAAGTGCCGCGCACGAGCTGGCGCGCGCCCGCGAGCATGCCGTCGAGCTCGTCGAGCGCGCCGGTTTCGGCCAGCACGAACGCGACGCCGATGCGCGCGTAGTACTGATGCCAGATGATGCCGACGCCGTCGTTCAATTCGAGCTGACGACGCGCCAGCGGCAGCGCTTGGGTCATGTCGCCGCGATGCATCGCGACCAGCGATCGGAAGCCGGCTTCCATCGCGGTGTCGATGCGTCGCGCGGAAGTCCAGTGCACGGCGGTGCACGCGAGCTGCGCCTCCGCGGTCGCAGGATCGCCTTGCGTCAGCGCCACGCTGGCGATGCCGATCGGGCAATACACGTTCAGCACCGGAATCGTCATCGCGTTCTCGCGCGCGATCGCGAGCGCTTTCTCGTACGCGGCGATCGCGCATTCCGGGCGGCCGAGCTTCAATTCGTAGTGTCCGATGTGAAACGACCACAACGCCGAATAGAACGGACCCGGCCCCGGATCGGAAAGCCAGGGCTGCACCATCGCGACGAGCCGTGTCGCTTCGTCGAAGCGCGCGCAGTTGGCGTGATGCGCGAGCAGGAGCGCCGCCGCGTCGATGCGCGCATTGATCGGACTTTCGTTGAGAAGCTCGTACAGCCGCGCGATGACGGGATCGATCAGCTCCGGCAGCGGTCGCCGGAAACTGAGCGCGAACAGAAGCGCCGTGTGGATGCGCAATTCCGCCGCGACCGCGGGAAACGGCGGCGGATTCTTCAGCATCGCCAAGATCTCGTCGATCCAGCGATCGAGCGTCGCGAGATCATCGAGCTCGAAGTAGTGCGTCATGATGACGCCGCCCAGACACAAGATGCGTCCGACGTCATCGCCGCTTTCGCAGAACTGCCCGTACGTCCGCTCGAAACGCTCGCGCGCTAACGCCGGCGCGGTGAGCGACAGCACGACCGAAGCCCAGAGGCCGAGCTGCGGATTCGCATCGATGCGCTCGGGCGGCATCAGCGCGAGCCATTGTCGCAAGGTCGGTCCGCGGGCCTGCTCGAAGAAGAGCGGCGCGCAGGCGGTGACGAGATCGGTCGCGGCGTCCCAGTTTTCGGCTTGGCAGGCGAGCGCGAATGCGTCTTCGTACTGGCCGCTGTCGCGCAGCACTTCGATCGCGCGAGCGCGCAAGGTTGCGATCTCCGCGGCGTCGTGCGTGCGCAGAAGCTCCTGCTGCAGGAACGCGCGGAAGAGATCGTGCAGCTGATACGACTCGCCGCGCCGGTCGACGAAAAGGCGGCGGCGATAGAGGCTTTCGAGCATCGACGCGGCGTCCATGTCGCCGCTGATGCGCGCGGCTTCGCGGCCGGTGGCGCGTGGCAGGAGCGCGGTCAGCATCAGCATCGAGCGCGTCGCTTCCGGCAGCGCGGCGAAGATCTGTCCGGCGAAATACGTGAACAGCACTTCGCGGCCTTCTTCGCGCGCGCCGGCGGCGCTGATGCCGAAGCGCTTGATGCGCTCCAGCGTCAGCGTGAGCCCGACCGGCCAGCCGCCGGCGAGATCGTGCGCGACGCGCAGCGCTTCGTCTTCGAGGACATGGCGCGCGGCGGCGATGCGCTTGGTCTCCTCGAACGTGAGGCGCAGATCATCCCATTCGAGCGACGCCAATTTGTCGAGCGCGCGCAGCGCGCCGCATTCCGCCGGCGGATCGACGCGGCTGATGACGACGATGCAGACGCCGTCCGGCACTTCGCGCGCGATCGTTTCGAGCAAAGCGTGCAGCTCGCAGCCGGGCGGAAGCTCGTGGTAGTTGTCGAGCACGATCGCCGCCGGCGTTTTCAGGCGCGCGAACAGCGTGCGGAAATAGAGCCGCGCGAACGCGTGCAGATCGGCGCGATGCTCGGGCCCGAGGCGTGGCAGCGGGCTTGCGCGCTTGCGCGCACCGGCCGTCGCCGCTTCGCTCATGTAGTGGAAGAACGTCGCGAGATCGCGATCGCCAGCATCGACGTGATACCAGACGCCGCCGAGCTTGCGCGCATCGACGTAGCTTGCGACCAATGTCGTCTTGCCGGCGCCGGGCGGACCGACGATCCAGGCCATCGGCCGCTCGCGGCATTCGTCGAGGCGCTCGAACAAGCGCTCGCGCTGCACGACTTGGTGCAGTTTGGGTCGCGTGAGTTTTGCAAGACCCGGCACGGACGACTCCCCTCGCCTGCGCTGGGGTCATTTTACGCCCGCTTGGGCGCGCCGGTGCTACGAAAAGTTCGGATCGGCTTCCCGGATCAGATCCCGGCCGCAGTATTGAAATCGCCGATCGCGGCGACCAGCGTCGTCAGCGCCTCGCGCTCGACGTCGGTCAGGTACGGATTCCAGACGTCGGCGAGCATGACGACTCGCGTCTTGTCGCTTCGGTTCCAGGCCTCGTGCTCGAACGTGTCGTCGAAGCTGAAGCAGCGGCCTTCTTCCCAGCCGCGCGCTTCGCCGCCGACGAAGATCGCGCAGTCTTCCGGCACGATCAGCGCGAGATGCGTCACCAGACGCGTGTTCGTCACGCCATGATGCGGCAGGATGTGCGAGCCCGGCGTCAGCACCGAGAAGCAGACTTCGGGCGCGTGATCGGGAATGCGGCAGAGCGGCGCGGCTTCGAGCGCGGCCGACGTGCGCGGACAGCGCTCGTGATTGGCATCGTTGCGCTTGCCGTGGCGGAAAAAGAAGAAAGCATTCCAGACCGGCGGGCCTTTCTGGTTGCTGAGATAACCTTCGAGTTGATCGGGCTTGTCGAAATGACCGAGGAACGGCTCGAAGCCGCTGTCTTCGGCGAGCACCGCAAGCATCTCCTCGCGGATCGCGGCGGTCTTTTCTTCGAGCGCGTCGTACCAGGGAAAAAGCTCGCGCTCGTAGAATTTCTTCGGCGGCAGATCCGGGAAATAGAGGAATTTCGGACGCTGCAGCGGATCGGGATAATTCGCCGGCAGCTCGGTGAGATAAATGGCGAGACACTTCTCGACGCGCGCGAGCGCAGCCGCGCCGTGACGCTCGCGCAGCGGCGCGATCAGATCGGAAAAGACGCGGCGTCTTCCGGCGGCGATCGTGCGCATCGCGTGCAGCACCAGCGGACGCAGGCCCGGCGCGGTCGTCGAATCGCCGAGCCATTGGCCTGCGCCCTGCGCCGCGAAGATCGCGCCGAAATAGAGCGGCAGCGCTTCGGCGGGACGGCCGGCACGTTCGAGCGTTTCTGCGAGTCGCAGCTTGGCGAGAAAAAGATCCGGCGCGTTCTGCAACGCGGCGCGCAGGGATTCGATCGCATGATCAAGCCGGCCGAGCACCGCGTTGGTGACGCCGAGATTGGTCAGCGTGACCGGATCGTCCACCTTGACGCCGCGCGCGCGCTCGAGCAGCGCCAGCGCTTGCGCGAACTGGCCGCGCTCGTGCGCGCAGATCGCGACGAAGTTGAGCGCGTCGAGCTCCTGCGGGGATTCGCGCAGGATCGCGAGGAACGCTTGCTCGGCCTGCAATATCTGGCCGCTGTTGGCGAGGCGGCGCGCCTCGTCGATGCGCGCGGCGAGCGCGCTTTCGCGCGCGAGGGTGGTTTCGCTCATGTTCGCAATGCCGGAAAGACTTCGCGCATGCTAGCAAAACGAGGCGCGCCGGCTCGCGGCGCGCCTCGAAACGTCAGTCGAAGCTGCTTTCGAGGATGCGGTTCTCGTAGAGCAGCACGCCGCTGTTGCCGCCGGCGATCGCGGGACCGTCGGTCAGCGTGATCGCGGCGAGCGCGTTGCCGCCGGCGTCGCAATATCCGGTTTCCCAAGTGATGCCGGCATCGCGCGTCTCGTAGAGACAACCCTGGAACGAGACGGCGTACCAGTGCTTCGCATCGCGGTGCGCGAGATCGAGCAGGATGCCGCCGTCGGGCACGTTGCCGAGGAGCTGCCAGCTCGAGCCGCCGTCGGCGGTCGCGTAGAACTCGCCGCCCCAGGTCGACACGACGCCGTGATCGTCGTCGAAGAAATCCGCCGCCGTGATTTCGCCGTGCGTGAACGTCAGCAGATCCCAGCTGGCTCCGCCGTCGCCGGTACGCGCGATGCTGCCGACGCTGCCCTGCTCGGTCGTGTTGCCGCCGCTCGCATAGCCGATCGACGCGCTCGGAAAATGCAGCTCGTCGAAATAGACGCCGAATTGCGAGGGGAAGCTGTTCGTCCAGCTCGCGCCGCCGTCGTCGGTGACCAAGAGATCGCCGCCCTGGATCGCGACGAAATGACCGGCATCGCCGAAGTTGACGTCGAACACGCTGCCGAAATTCTCGCTGAGGCCGCCGAGCTCTTCCCAGGTCTGGCCGCGGTCGGTGCTGTGATAGAAGCCGAGCCGCGATGCGTAGAGCTCGTCCGCCGACGCCGCGTGCGCGAAGAGAAGGCTCTGCTGCAGGTTCGTGCCGAACACGTTCCAGGTGAGACCGCCGTCGTCGGTCGTCATCGCATCGCCGAACGCGCACGTCGCAAAGCCGTGCATGCGGTCGGAAAAATCGACATCGGTGAGATCGCAGGGGCTGCTTTCGCTCGCTTGCAGCCAGTCCGCGTTGTGGCTTGCCGCGCCGGCGCCGAGCGCCAGCGACAATAAAGGTGTCGCAATCGCAAACATCAATCACTCCCTAGGGTTGAAAAGGACGACGTTCGCCCGTGCCGCGTGAAGCCGGCCCCAGGCCGAAAGGACGACGGACGAACGGCGCTCAGCGTCGCAGCGCGGCTTGCAGGGTGTAAGTGCCAGTGAGCACGGCCTCGGAGAGGATATGGCCCTTCATCGCGTCGCGGGCACGGTCTGCCGTGAAACGGCCGGAGAGCCCGAGGCTGGGCACGTCGAGCGCGTACACGTGGAAGTGATAGTGATGCAACAGATCGTCGTTCCACGGCGGACACGGACCGTCGTAGCCGTAGTAGTCGCCCGACATCGCCGCATCGCCTTCGAACCAGCCGGTGAAGCTGTTGATGCCTTGATGGGATCCCGGCGGTCCGAACGGATTCTTGCGCCCGTGCGCGACGACGCCTTCGGCGCAGCTGCCGCTGCCGAGCTCGCGACATTCCGGCGGAATGTCGGTCATGACCCAATGGAAGAATTCGACGCGCGGCAGCGAAGCCGGCACATGGCGCCCTTCCTTGTTGACGTCATCGCCGCTGCTCGGCACATCGGTGTCGATGACGATCAGCACGAACGATCGCGTGCCGTCCGGCACTTCGGACCACGCGAGATGCGGGTTCCGGTTCGCCGCGAACACGACGGGCTCGCCGGAAGGTCCGGGCTTGCCGAATGCGAACTCTTCCGGGATCGGCTGCATGTGCGCGAAGTCGTCGCTGCGAAGACGCATGGCATCACCTCTCAACGATGCGAAGCATAGGTCACACGGTATATCGCGCCGGCTTCTTCGTCGGCGACGAGCAGCGCTCCGTCCGGCATCACGAGCACGTCGGATGGACGTCCCGATACTGTCTCGTTGCGCTCGAATCCGTCGATCAGCGGCTCGTAGCCGGTCACGCGCGCGCCGTCCAGATGCACCGCCATGACGCGATAACCGGATTTCTTCGAGCGGTTCCACGATCCATGCTGCGCGACGAAGATCGCGCCGCGATATTCGGGCGGAAACATCGTGCCGGTGTAGAAGCGCATGCCGATCGCGGCGACGTGCGCGCCGAGCTTGAGCGCCGGCGGCGTGTAATCGCTGCACGACTTGCCCTTGCCGAGCTCGGGATCGAGCGTGTCGCCCTGGTGGCAATAGGGAAATCCGAAGTGCTCGCCGTCTTTGGTGACGTGATTGAGCTCGTCCGACGGCAGATCGTCGCCCAACATGTCGCGGCCGTTGTCGGTGAACCAGAGCTCCTTCGTGCCCGGCTGCCAATCGAAGCCGACCGAGTTGCGGATGCCGTAAGCGACGTCTTTCCAATCCGTTCCGTCGGGCTTCATGCTGATGATCTTTGCGTACGACTTGCCTCGATCGCAGACGTTGCACGGCGCGCCGATCGGAACATAGAGCCTTCCGTCCGGACCGAACGCGATGAATTTCCAGCCGTGGCTCTCGTCGCTCGGCAGCTTGTCGGTGACGACTTCCGGTTGCGGCGGCGCATCGAGATGCGATTCGATGCCGCGCAAGCGCAAGATGCGATTGATCGCGCCGATGTAGAGATCGCCGTCGCGGAACGCGATGCCGCTCGGCGACTTCAGATCGCTTGCGATCGTGACGACGCGCTCGGCGCGACCATCATGATCCGCGTCGGTCAGCGCGTAGACCTTGCCGGCATCGCGCGATCCGACGAATACCGTGCCGTCGGTTCCGATCGCGAGCTCGCGTGCGTCGGGCACGTCGCTTGCGTAAGGCGCGATGTGAAAACCCGGCGGTAGGCTGAGCGCCTCGAGATTCGCCGATTTCGCGCACGCGCTCGCGGAGGCGATCATGAGCGCGAGCGCCGCCAAGCGCACGACGTCTTTCATCCTCGAGTCTCCAGCTGTGCGAAGGCTCCGGCCAGCGCATCGCGATACGTTTGCCAATGCCCGGCCGGAAAACGCACGGGCAATCCGCCGAGGCCGTGCGCCATCGCAGCCAGCTGCGCGCTCGGCTGAATGCTTGGAAGGTCGAGAAAGCGCGCAAGTTCCGCGCCGTTGCCGACCGGATCGTCGAGCAGCGCGTCGGCCTGAACGATAAGACGGCGCGGCTCGTCGAGCGCGTCGGCGTAGTGCATGTGCATGCGCGCGCGGCGCAGCCACTCGGGCAGGAAGTCCAGATCGGTGCACGGAAATCCGCGCGCCCAGCCGAACGCGAGCCAGTTGACCAGCGCATCGCGCGGATCGCACTCGACCACGACGATGCGCGTGCCGGGCATGGCGCGACGCACGAGCGCGAGCAGATGCGCGTCCCAGCGCGGCAGCCAGTCGACGATCGTGCGATCGAGCGCAACGCCGGCGACACGAAGCGGAGCGAGATAGCGATCGCGCAAGCCTTCGCGATCGGCCTCGGAAAGATCGCCGGAGTAATACGGGAATCGCGGCTGGTTGAAATCGTCGATGCGCTGCAGCGCGCCGATGCGATCGCGCAGCACGGTGAGCCCCGGCTGGTCGGCGAGCAGCGCCGCGACGCGCTCGACGCCGCTGCCCGGCGTACCGAGGAGCAGCACCGGCGCGTGCGACCAAGGCGCGGCGACCGGCTCGGTCAGCGCGATCTCGAGCTCGGGCCGCGGCGGCTCCATCGGCGGCAGCGACGCCGGCGATCCGCGCTGCGCTTCGACGAAACAGCGCACTGCGTCGTCCGCTTCGCCGGCACGATCGTGCAGACGGCCGAGATAATTCCAGCGCAGCCGCGCCTGCCCTTCCGTCAGCGGGCGCTGCGCCAGGCGATCGAGCAGATGCCGCGCGCCTTCGTCGTCGTGCGCGCGCATCAGTGCGCGCACGCGCACGAGCAGCATCTCGGACTCGCCGGGATCGACGCGCAGCACGAGATCAGCTTTCGCGCTCGCCGCTTCCACTTGACCGAGATATTCGTT
>Ga0068859_100000980_pt1 | contig 29241 bp, 34 predicted proteins | sample KBSSwiS22_FD_66585 | JGI IMG/M metagenome (GOLD analysis project Ga0068859, IMG submission 66585) | Switchgrass rhizosphere microbial communities from Kellogg Biological Station, Michigan, USA - KBS Switchgrass S2-2 | ecosystem: Host-associated > Plants > Roots > Rhizosphere > Soil ...
TTCATCAGCATGATGGTGTCGTGAGTGTGATGGCTTAGCATTCGGGCCTGTGAAGCCTGCGGAACGGGATCGAAACCCGTACGACACCCCATTTCAGGGCCGGTTGGTCGAGCGATAAGGCATCCGCCTGCAAAGCGGATTTAGGCTGGTTAAACTCCAGCACCGGCCTCCATACTGCAATGTAATTAGAGCATGAGCTTGTACGGCGAAAAACTGCGGAACGCGTTACAGAGTGGCCCTGTTCGTGCTATTGGTGGCATTGTATACGATGCTGCAATGAAACCACTAATGAATACGACGGAGATGTATGGCGCTGTCCAAGAATTGAACAGGACAGGTCTAAAAGTTGGACGCGTTGACGCCGGAGGCTCTCCGACGTGGGCCGTGGAAGAATCCACAAGCCAGCGTATACGCGAGAACGCGTTGAATATCGTCAACATTCTTTTGGAGAATGAAGCTGTCGAGCAGCAGACCCGCAAGTCTTGCGGTATGTGTGAGCGCGAATTTGGAGTTCACGATCCTGACGCTTCACACGGTAACTGCAAACGGCACACACTGGCCTCGTATCAGCAGATGTTGCAGATGAATCCTCAGTATCAGGCGCAAAATGCGCAGTCGATCAAACGAATCGAAGCGATGCCCGATTCCAATTTTCCGCCCGACCTGAAGCAGCACCCGGAGATCGTGGCTTCCCTCGGTAAAAAAGACTATGCGTCCCACGACCGAGACGTGAAAGCGTACATGGACAATTTTCACCGCCAACGCGGTGAGCAACCAGTTTAATGCAGACGTAGCTCAACTGGCAGAGCGCTTGCCTTCCAAGCAAGTGGTTGCAGGATCATTGCCTGTCGTCTGCACCAATTTATGTGGAGAACAGTGGTTTGTAAGCATGGCGAGCAAAGCAACGGAACCATCGTTCTGGCGCTGTTTGGTCTGAGTTGTGGTCATCAGGCATACGTGCGCAAGGACGTTCCCGGTTTCAGCGAGCAAGTTGCTTTTTGTACGAAATGCGCTCCTGCGTGGCCTCCAGCTTTTCCACCAGATGGCGGTTGGCCACAAGAAACGGCGCTACCGCCGGAAGGGGGTTGGCCTGAAGAACCACCCACCAGAGACTTTTGATCGCCTGTGTAGCTCAATCGGTAGAGCACGTCATTGGTAATGACGAGGCAGTGGGATCGTAACCCGCCACAGGCTCCATTTTTACGCTCCGTAGCTCAGAGGGAGAGCAGCGGCTTCATAAGCCGAAGGTCGTTGGATCGTGTCCAACCGGAGCGACCATTTCATGCGTTGGTAGCTCAACTGGCAGAGCAAGGGTCTCTTAAACCCGAGGTTGTGGGATCGTGGCCCACCCAACGCACCAATTTCCAATGAGTTAGGAAAGCGTGTAATGCTCGCCGTTATTGTATGTATAACGAGATTGTTTGGTCTGAAACGGTCTCGTCATACGAGATACATTATATGACGACGAAACCTGACTTCGTTTGGTACGCTGCTCATCCTGAGCTTGGCGAGTTAATTCTTCACTGCAAGCCCGGCGGCGACAAAGCTTTGATTTACAGTGTGCGCATGTTGCGCGAGCGACTCGGGCCGACACTTAATGCGGTGCAATCCATTGAACTGGGTCTCGGGCCCTGCGGCACCATTCCACGACACCTGTATACAGAGTGCGGTGTGATCGTCTCGCTACCGTTCAAACTGCGCATGATCGTGCTGGTTGAAGCGCGCCGGTTACACGAAGAAGGGCAGGAATCAATGACGCCTGCTAACGACGAAAAGTTGAGCGCCTACATGCTCGCCGTGTTCAACAGTCACCTTGATTTGCCAGCGTAGCCGTTCTTCAGACTGTGGCAGAAACAAAAAGAAAAGGTGACATCGGACAGTCGGTGATCATGGCCAGAATGATGCTGGATGGGTACAAAATCGCGATACCCGTCGGTGAAGACTGGCGCTTCGATCTGATCGTTTTGAAGGATTCAAAGTTGGTCAGAGTTCAGTGCAAGTACGTTACATCGGACGGTCAGTTCATAAGCGTCCCGTGCAAATCCAGCAATAACTGGAATGTCAAAAAGTATACACCAGATGAAATTGACTGGCTGGTGGTTTATGATCGAACAACCGACAAATGCTATTACATTCCAAGTGCTTTATTGGGATGTAACGGTCGCCACGATTTGCGTTTGCGAGTAACTGCTTCGAAAAACGGTCAGCTTAAAAATATCCGTTACGCCAAAGATTTTGAGACTTGGTGATGCCTCCGTGCCTCAGCGTCTACAGGGCGAGTTTTGTAAACTCGAATTCGTCGGTTAGAGTCCGACCGGAGGCTCCAATTTGCGGGCGTAGCTCAGAGGCAGAGCAGCGCGATGACATCGCGAAGGCCGGGATTTCGAAATTCTCCGCCCGCACCATTTACCGGTACGTCTGTGTGAACGTGACGGCACCGGATGAGGAATCAATCGCAGTGACGCGCAATACTGTGCTGCGCTGCCAGATGGCGTTAAAGCGCACCGTGGTCTGCGTTGTCTCAATGCCGGTCGACTGATTGATCTGGACGATGTCGAAAGCTGGCGCAGTAGCGTTGTTGCAGGGAGCCTGAAGGTCGAAATGGAGTTCGTCTCCGACGTAAATGAATGTTCCGTTGTTGTTCCCTTTGAGCGTTGTGTGCCATGGCCGGATGGCACGTGGATTTCCGGGGCGCAGTGGATCGACGCCGATCACGCAAAACTGAAAGGGTCTTGAGTTTGAAAAGTTTTTGACTACAGCATACGGAAGCTGCAATACGACGCCGTTTGTTGTGGTGCTATCAGCCATACGCTATAACTACTCAGCCTTGTCCGCCGCCTCCGACGGGGAACGAAGCATCTCCAAATCCGACCGTCATCATGGCCTTCGGTAGAATGGGTTGCTGAATAATTTTACGGTGGAATGGGTCTGACCCACTGGAAGGGAGCGAAAATTTATTCCCGCAGTTATTGCAGTAGGCGCGTCCGCTGGACTTGTCTACAGAGTGGCTGCCACATTGCGGGCACCGGTTACCCGGCGATGGATATTCCAGTTCCAACAGGGCAGCGACTAATTTTTTAGCGTTCATGCGCTCGTAGCTCAACTGTATAGAGCGGGTGTCTTCGAAACATCAGGTTGCAGGTTAGATTCCTGCCGGGCGCGCCATTGACGACGAGATCGCGTGCATGGCTGGTGGCACTTCCAAAGCTTTTTCTTTGGCCTGCTCATAGGTCATTCCGCCTGCCATAAGATCGCGAATCTTGCGGTGCAAATGCTGTGTGTCATAGCCGCCCTGCGTCGACGGTGTGTGCATGTGATCACCGGGGATTTCTTCTTCCAGAAGACGCGCCACGAGGCGCTGCGCGGATTCGTGATGAAGGTCACCTGATTTGAAACGCTTTGCCAGTGCTTTGCGGGCCGGAGTGCAGGTCTTCTTGCTCATCGGAGTGCAGTAGCCCTTGTGCTCCGGGTTGATTGCCTTTTTCAGAAATTTGTTTTCAGCCATACGATAACTACGCGATTCTTTTTGAAACAGATCGCCTTGTTTTGGTGTAGCAGGCTTTGGTGCAAATGATTGCGCGAGGCGCTTCATTTCCTGATCGCGAATGTTAACCGGCGGCTTCATCTCCGGGAACTGCCAGCCGCGTTGCTCAAGTTCCTTTTGCCAGCCTTGATCGATGACTGGGCCAGAGCCCTCCCCGCTTAAACTGCGACCCCAGACTTCGGGGCCAAGATCGAGAATTTGGGCGTGCCAGCCATGTTCTGGCCAGTGCATGATGCGAGCTTTATACTGCTGACCGTTATGCTGATTGGTTACGGTGATCAGGTCACCGTCTTCCAAAAGGGTGGACGCGAGTGATTCTGGCAACCGTTCCTTCATGTTGAAGGTTTCCCAGTCGCCCATGCGCTCATCGCTGCCGTTATACGTTTTGACTTTTTCGCCGTTTAATTTGGCGATCAAATAGTCGCGCATTTGATAGGCCATGGAGTCAGGCCAGCCTGCTGCTTTGCACGCATCGCGCACAGTTCCAAACAGCATCAGCATTCCAGAAGTTTTGTCGTACTGCTGAAAGGTGCGAACGACCTCCGGCCACTGTTTGTCGATGACAGCTTTGGCTTCCGGCGGAATCAGATGCTCGATGTCCCGATTACGAAACTCGGTCGTATGAGGCAAATGCGGATCGGTTTCCGGGTTCCGCTTGTAAATCGGTCTCGGCACTGATTTCTTCGGTTTCACAATCTAATTACGCACTGTGGTTTATCGCGAATGGAAGAGCGACCTGATTCAGAATCAGTGAGCCTTGGGAGTCCAATTCTCCCCAGTGCGACCAATCACGCCGGAGTAGCCCAACGGGAGAGGCGCGGGTCTTAGGCACCCGATGTTGCAGGTTCGATTCCTGTTTCCGGCACCATTTATGGCTCACGCAAAATTGTCCAGAAGTCACCGGCGAGATCGGGACTGGTCAAATAGTCGTAAGGCATCGTGAAGTATCCGGCCAGATTGCCTTTGAGACCCCAATCTTTGCCCCATGAATTTTTGATCAGGAAGCGTTTCTGTTTGTCGTTGTACCCGACAGCCATTACTGCATGGCCACCAACAACTTGTTCGGTGGTTTTCGGCATGTTTAGGATGCCGGTATCGGCGACTTCCTGTGACTCGAAACTGTCGTATACGGTGAATCCGAATACGAACGGACGCCCGTTGGCTAGTGACGTGCGCATGTCGTTCAAGTTGCTCAACGCGTAATAGCTGTGGATACGGAATGGAAGTGCCGCCGCGTAGCAAGCCGGTGCCGGATTGACGGCGAACTGGCTGGGAACGTAAGGCCATTGCACTTCCGGGCAGACGCCCTGTGCGGCCAAGACCTTGATGCCGTCGCGTAGTTCCGCGCCGGAGTCCTCCGAAATACTGCCTTCCAGCACGCGCTCGTTGTAGTATACAAACAGGCGGCTAAGCTTTTTGAACTGGGCCCCACCCCGGCCCGCAGCGCATTCGTTGAACTCAAGGAGGTTTGTGAGAGCGTTCGCGGTGCACGAACCCAGTTCCCCCTGATCCGTCACTTCCGAGCAATTCCGCCGGAGGATTACGTGGTCAGGGAGGGCTTGAGTGCGCAGCGCTTTGAAGCGCGTGAGTTGTTCAAATGCAAAGTCGCGAGCGTCAGGTTTCTGTCTGCGCCAACCGTAGTAGCTGTTTGGATTCATGTTAATGAGTGAGGAATGCCAGCCAGATGTCCAGAGCGAGGGCGCTGAACTTATGGAGGGACTTTTGGTTTTTTGCAATCAGGCGTGAATTTTTAGATGAACGGAGTTTGTCGACGATGTCGCGCCAGTTAGTTGGGGACGCCATGCTCTTCGGGGACAGCCATTCGATCTCTGAGGAGCCGACGAATGGAACGGCGCTGTGAACGAAATCCGCTGCCACGATGTTGAACGTTTCGGAAAAGCTGACCTGAAGACCGTAGTCCATCTGGCGCACAACCTTGAGAAACTGGTAATGCGGAAGCCACGGATGGGTGACAAGCTGATTGCGACCGCATTCAAACAAAGCGCGAAGATTTCTCAGGATTGGATCGGAATTTTGTTCCACACGGGTTGAATTGATGTGGAAGCGCAGGGGCTGGCCCAGTTCGTTGGCGAAGATGATGGCCGCCATCGCCTGCTCAAGCTGATTCTTCAGCGGGCGGATCGCGCCAAAGCATCCGATGTCCACGTATACGTTGCGCATTGTTTCACGTGGAACATTTTGGTCGGCGAGGCTGTCGATGTATACGTTCGGCAAATAATCAGAGTCGATGTCCAACGCAAGGTCGAGTTCCTCCGCCATGCGGCAACTGTTTGCGATGACGTAGAAGTTTTCGAACCTGTCCATGATCTCGCGATAACGGATGAGCCAGTTGATGGCCATGCCTTCACCGGACAGAAAGGGGGTGTTGCTGTGTATACGGACGCCCCATTTTACATCGGGGTGCAAACGAAGCAGAATCGGAAATTTTTCGGGCACGACCCAGAGAGCTTCGATGATAACGTGTGTCGGTCGATAGTTGTGAACTTCTCGGTCGATGCAGTTGTTGTCGATAACTTCAACAACTTTTGCCTCCACTCCCCGAAGCCGCAGAGCTTCGGCGATGAATCGGCAAGAATTCATCAGGCCAAACGACGGGCCGTAGCCATGGCGTTTTAGCACGAACAGGACTCGTGTTTTCGCTTTCACGACTTAAATACCCGCGACAAAAAATTTTCAGCGCGTGTGGGTTAAGAGCGAACGCCACAGCCCGGCCCCTTAAAAAGGCTGTCCTTTGCAGGTTGAAGTCCTGTCACGCGCACCAAATTTCGGCGAGTGGTTTACCGCGAATGGAAGAGCGGCCTAACTCAAAATTAGTGAGCCTTGGGAGTCCAATTCTCCTCTCGCCGACCAATGTGAAAAACGTGTGAGTAAGTAGACAAAATTTCCTGTTGACGTTTTGCGGGTGTAGTTCTATAACAACAGCGTTCTTTGAATCGCGGGTCGATGGTGGTTGATTATCTAAATGAAAAACCAAAAGTGGCTTCGGCCACAGTGCACCTGATAACACTTTGGACAGGTTCACAAACACTGGCTGTAAAAAGCACGGGAGCGCAAGCTGGCCCAGTCTGAGTGTAAACGGACGAACAGGTTGATATTCGCCGGTCGAAACCGGTATTCAACGCCGCAACTTACTCGCAAATTTGATCTTTGATTTTGATGGGTCGCTAGGATGACGGTTATCGTTATGGGAACGAGAGACGCTGGTTCGAATCCAGCCATCGGCACAACTCGCCGATGTAGCTCAGCGGTTAGAGCGCTTTACATCGTCGCCAAATTTTTACCCATCGTTTTTCCCGGATTGCGGGGTGGAGCAGCCCGTTAGCTCGCGACGCTCATAACGTCGAGGTCGTTGGTTAAAATCCAACCCCCGCTACCAATTTTAGGCAGGTCGAAGACTGAGGGTTATCATTCATAAGACACCCCTCTATCATTAACTTATCTGCCGTCTTTTTTGTTCTTTGAAAGTGGGGGCGTACTGGTTTCGATCTGATGTCGAAATTTGAAGTCGCACGCCGTGGATGATGGGTTGGCCACGTTAATCCTCTCATCAAAACTCAAATGCTAACGCACTTGATCAGGCTCCTTCACTGGCCGAAGCTGACGCGATCCTCGCGAAGTTCGGCTATGCGGAAGCCGCAGTAGCCTAACCAACGGTTACACGTTCGCCACTGGACGCCTGCTACGGTGGATGAGCGCAACAGCAGGAAAGTGTGATACCGAGCAACGTCGGTGTCCTGTTGACTGGGTCAGTCAAAACCCGCCAATCAAGTCAGATGACCAACTGACTTTGGGCGCGAACAAAGCGGTCTAAGCGTGTAGTGGCAACAAGTTCCAATGTTAGAGACGCGGGTTCAACTCCCGCCGCTTCCACCAATTTATGATGTCAGGGTAGCTCAGAGGTAGAGCACCCGTCTGAACAGCGGGGTGTCGTAAGATCGAAACTTACCCCTGACACCAATTTTGATGGGTCGTAGTGCTCGGTTATCGCAGCGGCCTATTAAGCCGCTTTGCACCGTCCGTGCATAGCAACTTACCCATCGTTTTTTAGCGGGTCGACAGTCGTTGGTTATCATCCAAACCGCAGGTCGCAGGTTCGAAGCCTGCCTTACGCGCAAGCGGAAGTAGCTCAGTTGGCAGAGCAGTGGTCTCCCCGAAAGGGGATTTCCGACACTAATTCCTTACCCGCGAATTTTATGGAACCGAACTACGAATCGGTAGACAGTGCAAATAATCAGGAGGTATTCCGCATTCTTTCCCCGGCGAACAACCGCACCTTGATGCGTCGTCGCTGGGAATTCGTCTGCGAGCTTTTTGACGCCGGAAAATCCTACGCAGAAATCGGCAAGGTCATCGAGCGCGCTGAAAGCACGGTGCGGCGTCTACACGAATACGGACGCAAGCAGCGGGTTGGCTGGGTGAGGTACCCCGGCATCACGACCAAGCGCTATCACCGATGTCTACACTGCCTTTTTTACGAAAGCTTTCGCGGAGCGTACGATTACCGTTGCCAGTATCCGTCATGTCATTTGAACGACTTTACTACGAATCCTGTTTCGTATTGCAACTGGTTCGTTCCCCGCTCCAAATTTAACAGGCCGCCAACTTGCCTGTGCCCGGAAACAAAAAAGAAATCAGGTCATGACAGAGACCAACGGTGAGAATCCGAAAACACATTTTAGTTGGTAATGTGGTTGTCATAGTAACGATATGGCTATCATTCCTACGAAGCAGTTTGACCGGCGTTCCAACACGCTGAGTGTTCATGAGCCGATTCCCGGCTCGAAGCAGGTCGAGAACTCCACGGGTGGTTTTACGTGGCAGGTCAACGATTGGGATAAGCTCACACGCTTCCTGATCCTCGGCGCTGAGGGCGGCACCTATTACATCGGCGAGCGTGAACTGGTCAAGCAGGGTCACGACGCAGTGCTGCGGTGCATCAAGGAAAACGGCGTCAAGGCCGTCCGGGAGATTGTGGACGTGTCCATCAAGGGTCGCGCCTACAAGAATGATCCGGCGATCTTTGCGCTCGCGCTGTGCGCCGCTAACGGCGACCAGAACACGCGCATGGAGGCATACGCAGCCCTCCCGAAGGTCTGTCGTACCGGTACCCACCTATACCACTTCATGCAGTATTCCTCGGCTCTCCGGGGTGGCACTGGCTCTGGTTTCCGGCGCGCTGTCGCTCGCTGGTTCACGAACATGGACGCTGACAAGCTGGCGTTGCAGGTCGTGAAGTATCAGCAGCGGGATGGTTGGTCGGCTCGTGACGTTCTGCGTGTGGCTCACCCGCACACGGACGATGACACGAAGCGCGCAATCTTCCGCTGGGTAATCGGTGGCATGGATAAGCTCGGCGGCTACACCGTGACCCGCAAGGTCAAGGGTGAGGCCGTCACCGAGCGCCGGAAGTCTGTCGCCAAGCACCTGCCTGACCTGATCGAGGCATTCGAGAAGGCGAAGACCGCAGACGAGAAGGAACTGATCAAGCTGATCACCGAGCACAACCTGCCGCGTGAGGCTGTCCCGACCGAGAAGCTGAACAGCCTCGCAGTCTGGGAGGCCCTGTTGCAGAAGATGCCGTTGACGGCGATTGTCCGAAACCTCGGCAAGATGACGGCAATCGGTCTGTTGAAGCCGATGAGCGCAGCTACCAAGCTGGTTCAGACCAAGCTGGCAGACACTGAGCATCTTCACCGCTCTCGGATTCATCCGATGCAGGTGTTGATCGCGTCCAAGATTTACGGCAACGGCCATGGCGACAAGGGAAGCCTGTCGTGGACGCCGGTGCCGTCGATCACGGAGGTACTCGACAACACCTTCTATCGGACGTTTCCGAACGTCATTCCGTGCGGTAAGCCCCTGCTGATCGCGCTGGACGTTTCGGGTTCGATGACGACCAGCATGTCGGGCCCGATCTCGGCATGTGAGGCAGTCGCTGCTCTGTCACTGGTTCACGCCAGCGTTGAGCAGGATTACCACATCTTCGGATTCGCTAACACGTTCCGCGAGCTTGGTATCCGCAAGGGCCAGACGCTGCGAGAGGCGATGAAGCGCGCTCAGGATCACAACTTCGGCTCGACCAACGTTGGTCTGGCAATCGAGTATGCGATCCAGAACAAGCTGGAGATTGGCGGCTTCATCGTCATGACCGACAACGAAGTCAACGGTGGTACGCATCCGGCCCTCCGGCTGCGCGAGTACCGGAAGAAGTTCGTTCAGGATGCCCGGTTGGTTGTGGTTGGCACCTGTGCGAATGATTTCACCGTCAATGACCCAAATGACAAGTTCGGCATGGACGTTGCAGGCTTCGACGCATCGGCTCCGCCGGTGATCGCTGACTTCATCCGGGGCGACAAGCCGGTTGCCACGGACGAGGCGGAAGACTAAAATTCACGGGGCTGGCTGGGAAACTGGCCAGCCCTCTTATGATTTGCGAATTTGGAACAAAACAAGATTTTAAGCGTTTTTTTCTTAAAGAGATGCTGGGGCCGTCGATTGACGGAAAGGCTCCGGTCTGGCTGGTGCACCGCATGAACTTGATTAAGAGTATGCCACCGCCTTCACTGGAGACTGTTAGAGCACAGTTTCAAGCATCCCAAAATCGGGTTAACCCGTACATGTTTGTCGACTATATCCGTTAGTATGCCGCATCCCGATGTCCATTGTGAGTTCACTACTAAAATGTTCGGTAAACCCTACCGAGAGGTTCACGAATGGCTGGATGCCTTTCACCATACTCCCGGCTTGGGCGGCGTTGCCCATCGCCGTAAAAGGCACCACATGCAAGGAGTGAATGAAGTGAGGCAAAAGTGGGGAGATGAGGCAGCCAAGGTTGCTCGCCTTCACATCAAAATGGATTTAGCCCAGATCAACTGGAGCGGCCCCTTTCCAAGAGATGAAAAGCACTGCGAAGAACTTGGGCTCTGGGTCACGCGGTAATTAAGTTATGACAATTTACAAGCTCAACATTCTTCCGCAATCTGACAAAAAGTATGTTGATCGTTCACCAGAGGAGGGAGGAACGGTCGGCCCGTTTACCTCACCAGAAAAGGCGGATGAGGCAGCGAAGCAGTTAGCAATACAGTGGGCTGTTCAGCACGGTTTATCCGCAGGGAATGTCATCACACTTCCAGCACAAGTCATTGTGGCCAGCGGCGATCCCGACGCTGATTATTCTGGAAATATGGAACAGCCGAAAATACTGCTCAGGATTCAGCGTATTTCCATCGGAGCCAGTGCGGAAGAAATAGCTCAGTTGAGCTTGGAAAATTGATGGAAAAATTTTCCAAGCGCTGGCCGGAAGTTTCTGCTGCTTTGGACGCTGTATACAAGCTCAGGAAGAAACGAACGCGTTCTTACGGGAATATGAATACCATCACTTTCAAAGACCTGAACAACAAGGTGCCGAACGAAGTCATCTTCACCCAGTCGGTGATCAACGAGCCCAAGGGCATTACGGTGACTTTTTTGAATGGCGTGGATGAACGCACGCGCACCCATCGCCGCTACACGGCCATCCTGACGCCGGGCGCAGGCACCGGCAAATGGGATTACGCCGGTGGCGAATCCGGTGACCTCGAACGCGTGACGATGAGGAAGCTGGGCAAGGAAATTATCGTCGAAGGCATCTGGCCTGAAGGCGGCGAACGCAAAGCGTTCGAACTTTACTTTTTGGAGGGTTGACCGAGCGCTAAGGTATCCGCTTGCTAAGCGGTAGTCTGGGTAACACCAGCACAGGTTGAATCCCTGTACCCTCCGCCATTTTATGATGTGGCCGTATCAAATTGACTGGGAACAGAACATGGGCGGTGGTCGTGGCATTGGAATGTCGATCACGACTAACGACTGGGAGACTGCGCATTTTGTATGGAAAAATCTCTGCAAAGGCAAGCTGCCCGACGAAGTCCGGGACGTTAAAACTTGGGTGAAGCGCCGGACGGTTTTCGAAAAGTTTGATCCCGAACAGCCGTGGCCCAGACCCCCCGCTATTTTGCCGTTTGAACATGAGTAACATTTCACTTCCAAAAACTCGCCTTGAATTGCAGGGCGACAAAGTATTGGTCACGACCGACGGTGAAAAAGCCGTGCTGACTATCGTGCACGTGATCGACGGCGATAAGCGCGAATTGATGCTGGCGGATCGTGTGAACAAGGGCGGTGAGCATTTCCCGCTGACACAGGAAATGGCTGACATGCTGAAGCCGTTCAAGGATGCGAAAGACCCGCTCGTGAAATGGCAGTTGTCACTTTAGGACTCGTAGCTCAAGAGGTAGAGCGACGGCCTCATAAGCCGCAGGTTCACGGATCGTACCCGTGCGAGTCCACCAATTTATGCCGATTGATATTCTCAAAATTCCGGCCAAAAACGATCTCATCCTCGGTTATCGTTTGAAAAATGTATCAGCAAAGTTAGTCATTTACAGTAGCGGCAGTGAAGACAAACAAACCACGTATACAGGTTGGGTTGACTGGATTTCACGTCGTTTTGATCAGCTACCGTTTGAGGACGGTATGCGCGGGCTTTCGGATGCACTTTTGGTGCGGGTAATGAATGATATTGACTGTCGGCGGATGGCTGATACTGCTGGAATTACTGTTAAGTTGCCCAACTTGCCTGATGTTAAAAAAGCGCTTTTGATAGCGCGCTTATTACGTCAAAATTTTGGAAAGGAACACTTAACACAACAGGACATCGCCACAAAAATCAAAAATTTAGGTGCTTCTGAGTGGGAAATACCGAGGACACCGACAGATAAACAGTGGCAAAGTACACTTAGAAAAGTTCGTGGGCTTATTCGCGACGTGCTCCGTATGAGCTACGGATTTCCAGTACTATCGGGGACGGATATTGATGAAGACACGGACGAAGACCTTGCCGGTTACTGGCTGGCTCACAACGAGGACGAAAGCGCAAATTTCATTGTTGGATTCAAAATGAAACAGGCAGCAGCAGCCTTAGCTCAAATTAAAACTTATCAAGCAATGTTTTCAATTATATCGCGATCAGAAGATGAGTCGCTTGATGAGGTCATGCTTGCTTTGAAAACGTTTTCGGCACGTGGTTAAGCTGGAATGGGAGACACCAAAGGTCGAGAGCCTTTGAGCCTTGAGAGTTCGATTCTCTCCGTGCCGACCAAATAAAAAACCGACTGGCCTTGCGACCAGTCGGCTGAAGGAGTCAGAGCCGATTAAGGAGATTGGAAACCCTGAGCCCAGACCGGGAAGTCTTGATTCGATGGCCAATCGTGCTGGTACATAATGAACACGCGACACCATGAAGTGAAGGCTTGCAAATTATTGGTGTTAGGCACGCTGACGTACCCTGCGTTGTTACACTCGAAGTACGGCCCACCCCATTGCTGCATCGAGTTAGTGGGGCGCAGAAAGTCAGTGAAGCTGTGAGAAGTATAGTTGGTATCGATGCGATACTGGCCGCCGACTGGCCCGTTGGTAAAGTCGATGAAACCGCTGTAGGCTCCCGGACAACCAAGGAATTGGCCCATACCTTGTGGTTTATTCGCAGCGTGACCCCATGCGATGAATCCGGGTTGCTGATTCACCATCCAGAAACCGGCGTTGTCCTGCCCGATCAAAGAGTTGGTGAAGAACAATTCAGTTCCGTTGGTTGCGCCAACGAACAACGGTGAAGTGTTCGTGCCGGGTAATCCCAAGCTGGAGCGGTATTCGATGCTGTATAATTTTGTTGGCGAAGAATTGCTGACCGCCAGAACGTATGTCCAGTTGGCATCGGTCGGAGGATTACTTGTCCAGTTTCCACCGCCACTAATGAGGAGGTTGTTGGTATCCAAAATCCATGGATTACCAGTCCAGATCACGGTGCCAGCCGTGGAAATTTGAACTTCTCTAATCAACAGAGCGTTGGTCGGAAATTCCTGAGGAATGAATGGAGCATTCGTGTAGGGTGGGCAGTTAGTGCATGGCGGGCAGTCCGGGCAAGGAACTGGCTGAGCCGTTGCGGTGTGGGTTCCGATAGCCGTAAGAAACGCTACCCCGATAGCCGTTAGTGTTTTCTTCATGTGTCCTTTAATTACAGCACGCCGGTTGTTTGAGTTATTGGCGTGTTATTAACATAGGAGACCTAAATGCCTGATTTTAGGGAAGAAAAATAACTGCATTTTGGTAAATTTTTATGTTGACGTAGTGTATACACTGGCATAGGATATGCGTAAATCGAGGCCCACCGAGGCCCTAACAAAGAAAGTGAGTTGTTATGGGCCAGACTAAAAAAGTTACCGAAGCCGACCGTATTGCGTTTCGCGCACACCTGATCAATTACCTCAACATGCAGGCGGACACCCGCAGAGCCTCCATCGCGCTGGCGAAAGCCCAAGAGGAAGAGCGCCGCCTTTATGCGGCTGAAAGCAAACAGCGGGAAGCAGTTATCCATATCTGGGACAAGCTGCGCGAGCATGAGTGGCTGACTTTCCAGCACTTTCAACTGCCTGATGGCAGAATCGTTAAAGTCGAGCGCGGGAACATCCACGTGGTCGACACTGCTCAGATTTAATTTATGCGTTCGTAGCTCAATAGGTAGAGCAACCGGCTTTTAACCGGTTGGTTGTCGGATCGTGCCCGACCGAACGCACCATTTTGCAGGCCCGTGGTGGAATTGGTAGACACACTCGACTTTGGATCGAGTCCTTGCTGGATCGTACCCAGCCGGGCCCGCCATTTTTATTCGGTTATTTAGGACATGAAGAAAGTGTCCAAGCGCAAAGCTGCTGCGAAAAGCTTTGAGGATCAGATGAACGAAATTTCTGTAAGTAAACGCCCTGTTCTTGGTATGATGATTTTCTCCACGGGCATCAAAAAACCCCGTGGAAAACAAAAGTTATGAACCTGCTGACACAAAAAGTATTGGTGCTCAACCGCCTCTGGCAGGCGATTGACGAGACCGACGTGCAGACCGCTATTTGCGACATCGTTCGCGGAGTAGCGACCGGCATTGATATGGGCTCGGAGCCACACATGGCTGTGCCGTGGGAAGTCTGGGCAACTCTTCCGATCCGGGAGGGCGACCGGTTCCTGCGCACGATCCATGGCGCTATCCGCGTGCCGACCGTCATCTGCAAGACCGCTTATGCAAAAATGCCGAAGCGGATGCCGAAGCTGGACGGTCGCGGCGTCGCTGAGCGTGACGGCTACACCTGTCAGTATACCGGTGAATATGCGCCGGACGGCAACCTCGACCATGTGATCCCGAGGGATCAGAATGGCCCGAGCACATGGGAAAATCTCGTGTGGAGCAAGCGTACGATCAACCAGAAGAAGGGCAATAAGACGCCGGTACAAGCTGGCTTGTCGTTGCGGCGTAAGCCGTTCAAGCCGAAGCCGATTCCTGCGTGTGCGCGTATACATGCGCGCCACCCTGACTGGAAGCCGTTCCTGATCGGCAGGTAATCACCTACCGGGGTGTCTACACATTTCACTTGTAAATGTGTAGACACAGTCCTACCGTGGGTGCATGAGTGTAGACGATACATCATGTAACTGCGAATTATGTAATCCGCCATCCCATCTGGGTGAGTCGGAAGAAACGTTCGAGTTCAAAAAAGTTGATGTCCAAAACTCTCAAAAAGTCGAAGCCGCTGGGCTACGAGTATTGGACGCGGCGACCCGGCAATTCAGGTGGTTCCCCTCCGGGGCGCGTAACTAAGGTGTTGACGCATCGCGCCGAAAGGCGTCATGCGCGCCGGGCCGAATACTTGGCGTCAAAAGAAGAGTTTGACGTTGTCGACACTATCTGTCCCTTTCACCAAATTTGAACGCCCACGGCTGAATTATCAGCCGTGGGTTTTGCTTTTTATGGGTTGCCCGTGGGAACTTTTTGAAGGAAGCCTTCCTTGCTGCCGGAGATGTCAACTTTGCCTGCGTTGATGATCTTCAGCGCGTCCTCGGCTGAGCAGTAATTGATGATGATCAAACCGTCCGGTTCCTTCTGCCAGAATTCCAGTTCGTGCTGATCGTCGTATACCTGCTGGTTGATCCGTGCGCCCGCCGCAACCTCAAGCTGCTGCACCATGTTGATCTTGACCGGCGCGGACGCCGTTGCGTGCATCAGCCTTCCCTTCGCTCCAATCTTCGCAGATTTCTCGTTGCCCAGCTTCATGCCGCTGGCGCTCTTCATCAGGCTCTTTTTCATCGGAATGGAATCCGCTGAATACTTCTCGGTCGCTCCAGCGGAAGCAGAATAAGTTATCGAGTCAGGATCGACATGATTACTGAGGCTGCTGCTGATGTTCGAACTCCACGATGTTCCCGATGCACCTTTGGGCCCGCACGCTCCCGGAGGCCCTGATGAGGTATCGAGCAATGGACTGTCCATGAAGTCCAGCGCTCCGTCCGAGCAAGAATTGTCGATCATCATCGTACCGATCTGCGGCGAAGTATAAAACCCTCGCGTGATATTGTGCTGAGGTTTCGGCTTTGCTTCTTTCGACAGGAAGAAGCTGATGCCCAGTGCGTGAACGCGGTCGCCGCCGATCACAGCTTTGGCTACGCTGCGCGCTTCGCTTTCCGTGAAGACGTATTGGCGAACCTTCCCGTCTTCGGCGCGGAAGCCATCCAACCAGAGTTGGCCGAACGGCGTGCTGGCCCCGGACAGGTAATTCTGCTTGGGCCATTTGAAGTTGCACTCCTTGCAGAAACGATCAGGGCCGAATGCCTTTTTGTGTTTCGGGCACTCGTCGCGATACTGCTCAAGCTGAGCGTCCTTGCACGGAAGGCCAGTTACGGCATTGATTCCCTGCACTGAGACGACGATGGCCGCGTGATGCGCGTGGCTCCAGCAGCCATTGAAGTCGAGCCACAGGCCAGCGTCCTTCAGTACCGGTACGAAGTAGCTCTTGATCCGACCGCTGCTGCGCATCCAGCTATCCGGGCAGGCTGGATATTCGTCCACCAGATACGCCCGGCGGGGACGATAAGGAGGAAGGCCATGGACGAATTCCTGTTCGCCGTTGCCCGCTGTTTTAAGGGCCTCCGGCATGTTCAGGCCGACGGACAGACCGTTGATGGTCATGTGATAATCGGCCCCATTATTGGTAGTATCAAAAAAAGTTTTGCTCATGGAAATTGGGAGTGGGTTTTGGCCCACTCCCGGTTAACGGTTAGTACTTGCGGGAAACGCCGAACGGGTTGTTCGGTTTAGAAGCAGACGTGCCCAGTTCGACCTTGAGTTTTGGCAAATCGTCTTTGGCTTTAAGCTCGCGCCACTTCAAATCCGCTTCGGGATAAGCCTCACCGAGCTTGTCTGCCGCAGCACGCTCCAGCAGGCGCAATACGGCTTCGTGGTTGTCAGGATCGATGTCGCCACGATCCACGATGATCCGGCAAAACTGACGATTGACGAAGTTGATATTCGTCCAGTTGCGATGGTTGACTGTGCTGTAACCGTTGCGCAGTGGTCTGCCGGGGAACAGCGGGTCTTCGTCAACCATGGTGTTCGGTTTCGTGCCGATGGGCCACAACTTCACCAATTTGTTGTCCACCATGATGGCATCGCGCTCAGGGTAATTTTGTTCCAGATCAGCGATGTACTGAAGTGTTTCATTCAGCGCCACTTTGCCATCCTCACGGAAGGCCAGCACAGGTTTGTCACCGAAGCGCTTCTTCAGCGCCGCCGTGACTGGATCAGCCGGTTTGTCCGGCAGGTAATACGGCAACAGCGTGGCTGGGTCAGCATCTTCCACGCGGACTCGCAGCCCCAGTGTGCGCAATTCCTGAAGGCGCGGATTGGAGGCGGTGTCCGTCGTTGGTGCTTCCTGAGTTTTACCATCCTTCAGGGCAGCGAATGCTTTTCGCACCTTGCCAATCGGATAGTCCTCAAACTTTTTGAGGAAATCGCCGAATTTGAATACTTCGGCGTTGTCGAGGTCTTCCACGGTATCAAGGCCAATTTTGGCATTGAATAGTCCGGTGAATCCTTCAGGGGTAAGTCCCAATGCTTGCGCCGCATTGGTAAGGCGTTCTGCGTATGTGCTCATTTTGTTTGTCTTTCACTCGTCGATTCTTTTGCGCAGCCGGAAGGTTCGACGGCGACCTTCCGCTGGTATGCGCTCTCAGCGCGATGTAACTAAAGAACTAAACTTTTCAAATTGAAAGAAAAATTTTGTAGTTAATTTATGACGCGAGCCCAAATGCTTGTATACACGCTGCTGGAAAGTGACTCACTGGATTCCTTGGAGGGGAACGAAGGCTGGGATTGGGATCAGGTGTTTAAGCCGGGAACTGAGCAGCACCGCCGGTACAAGCTGCGTTTTGATCCTCCAAAAAGTGAAGGCGAGGCCAGAAAGCTTGGGGTCAACTGGTATATCAAAAATCACCGCAAGTACACTTTCAACCAGCAAGGGAGCGGAGTATCTGAACCGCCGGGTTACCCCCGAAAGTCGCATACCATCGCGACTAATCGAAACCTTCGTCGAAAGTCTTTCGGCTACAGCGACGTGTATTCCACGCGTGAGCGTAATTGGCCGTCCGGCGGACGGGACAGGTTTTACCGGCGCGCCGACAAGGAGCGTGAACGCTGGGAGCGCGAAGCAGAAGAAAGAAGAAGGCAGGAAACAGAGCGCTCCATTGGCGGAGAAATTTGATTCTTAGTCGGTATGCACTATCGGCTGACAAATCGGGAATTTTCAAGGGTGTGGCGGCGCAGCAAAGCATATTCAGACCATGAGATAAAATGGTTGGCGCGAAAGCGCGGTTTTTCTGTTCGTTATCAAGGAACGAGTTTGCAGGTAATTGAGCCTGCAACTGAAAAAGTGGTGGCCAACTTTGATTTCGTCAAAACCAGAGAAGAAAAGCGGATCGAATACGAGAAAGCACGCGAAGAGAAGAGGAAAAAGCGTGGCTTTGTTCGCTAGTGAGCGGGCGCATCTGCACGCCGGAGCAACGGGGCATGAACGAGGCAACGGACTGCTGATGTCCAAAAGCACGAGGGATTATTTCGGCTTCAAGCTGAACGAATATCTTTACGTGGAATCAGACGACCGGGGCACAAAAATCTGCCGTCAGCTTCGCAATTTGCCCGCAGGTGCACGTGGATCAAAGGGTTATGTCTACATGGACAGTGACAGCTTAGGTCTTCTGAACGTCGAACCTCATGCCTGTCTTTTCGTGTCAAAGGCCGATATTACGTTTGACGCCCCATGATTAAAATTTGCTATTTACACAGGTGGTGTATTTGTATACAGTCGTTGGTATGGAAAAGATCGAAGTCGTACGCGGTCTCCGAATGCCGTTCCTGCCGATGCCGACAACCAAAGGCCGCTCCCTTCGGGCTCCCCGACTGGTCAGCGAACTGGCGGAAGAAATCAAAACCAATAACTGGGTGGTTCAACCAAGCATGGCAGGAGATCGCGTCTGTCTGGCAGTCGTGGACAGGAAAGTATACGTTCAGAATGATCACGGCGGCTGGTACAAAAAACAGATCAGCCGTCTACATGACTTCCTGAGGCTTCCAAACCGAACGGTGCTTGATGGGGTGGTTTATGAGAATGAATTTCATCCGTTTGACCTGCTGGCGGTCGATGCCAAGTCTTTTCTGTTTCGTAGCGCTGCCGAGCGCGAAGTGCTGGCGTTTCAAATGGTCAGGTTCATCGAGCACACGTGGATGTTTTCTAAGCCAACGGCGGCATGGCTGATGCGACGGAACGACAATCTCCCTCGATACACCGGGGTGGTTTTGAAAGATGCGAAATCACATTATCTGCCACCACCCAGCAAGGGACACTCCAGCCTGTTGTGGTTTAGCCGCAAATGGTCTTGACGTTTTTAAGTTGGGATGCAGAATGATTCTGTTTCCGGTATCCTTGCTGGAGTGGCATGGCTGATCGGTGGCTGTTCGTAGCGGCCACCGATTTTTTCTTTCCCACCGTCAGTTGCGTTCTGTTCTTTAGAGCATGAACGAAAATTTACCTGTGGGGATGACAAATGTCTGTGGTTACTTCAACGGCAACAAATGGCCGATACAGCTTGTCATTTCCAAACTGAGTATCACGCTGCACCTTCAGCCGGGCGAATTCATCTTGGACAAGCAGGGCAGGAAAATTAACGATCCATTTTTCGAAGCGTACGCGAAGAACAAACAGCTTCAGCGCGAGACCAGCGACAAACCGGTGCAGGTCATTGCGATACCCGTCGTGGCCACTACGGTGACGCAACGCGGTGACGGTCATTCCGTTCATACCGTCACCCAGTTCAAAGAGGACGCCAAGGGCGTGCGTCAGCCGGTGTTGCCTACGGCTCAGAATGTCCCGGAGCAGGCCATCAATAAACCCTCCGTGCTGCCGATGTCCATGGAAGAAGCGCGCCGTCTGGGTTTCGTGAAGAAAGTTCGTGAAGTGCCGGATGAGTTCGGTGTGAAGGACACGGACGGCGCGCCGCCGTCAATGCGCGATGTGCCCACAATCAAATACGCCATCGATCCGAGCATGACGAAGCGCCCGGCGGATTTGCCAAAGGAACTGTTGCAGATGCCCGCAAACATTGCTGCCACCCGAGCACCCCTGATCGCTGAACTTTCGAAAGCCGAGTCGACCAATGCGAACCTCGACAGCGCTACAGGCTTCATGAATACGGTTGTGCGCACCGCGCCTCCCAATGCTTCGGTGGTAGCCGGTTTACCGACGCCCGTGGCAGAATCCGTCGCGCCCGTCGCACCGCCCGCGCCTCCCGCCGCTGCCGTTCCGCCCCCGGTTACTGGTGGCAATGTGATGCCGGAAGTGGATGCCGTGCTGCCGGAGCCTGAGATCGAAGAGAGTGCTCCGCCGTCGCCGACCGAAGACGAAGCTCCGGCTCCTCGCTCTGACAAGCAGTTTGTGTGTTCCGTGTGCAATGTGGAACGTCCTCGCCGCGTGCAACTCAAAAAGCACGCTGAGTCGAAGCACCCTGACCAAGTCGAAGCTATCATGGCTCCGTACCCGGAGGAGTGACGTAGTTAAGGCATGGCCACAAGTAATGCCAGCGAACCCGTCAAAACGAGTGCGGACAGCCCAGATACGCTGCCGCTTCGCGGGTATACAATCGATCAGTTAAAAAACTACATCATCCGCAGTTTGGGTGGCCCGGTGTGGAACGTCGAGCTTACCAACCAGCAGATTTTGGACAGCATTCAGGATTCTCTTTCGCTTTACTCCCAGTGGGTGCCGAATATCAAGGTCGGCAACGTCATCATGGTTCGGGGGCAGTTCAAATACCTTCAGGGTGTGGACATGGGGCTGGGAGTGGCGCAGGTTGATTTCGTCGAACCGAATCCAGTTCCCACGGAAATTTTCTACGGCAACCTGATCAACCCGGCTCCGCTCTTCCGCCTCGGCCTCGATGAATACGACACGTTTCTTCGTTGGCGCAAAACGTGGCAACGCGTGACCAGCATCCGGCCTGACTGGTACTACGACGAAATGGATCAGGTGCTGTTTATCCACAATCCCATCGAACGGTATCAAGCGGGTATTTTCGCATATTGGCCGCACGAGCGCACTGAGAGACTTCCCGCCACCGGTGCGGATTGGGTCAAGCGCTACGCTCTCGCGCTTTCCCGTTTCAAGCTGGGTGACATCTGGATGAAATTCAGTGGAGCTATTCCGGGCCCCATTCAAAACCTGCAACTCGACGCCGGTCGACGCGATTCGGCGCAGGCTGAACTCGATAAGCTGATGGAACAACTCAAGGGTATGCAGCGCCATACTCCAGCCATGGTGGATTAAGCATGAATTCAACCGTCAAAAAAGTTCTTGGCGAAAGCGTCACCAAAGACGAGGCGCTTCCGGTGATCGAATCAACGCGACCCGTAAAGATTTTCCTCTGCCCGCACTGCAACGAGGAAATCTTGGAGAAGCACAGCTACGTCGATGAAAGCGGCGTCGACCGGCACAGTGAGTGCAAGGGTGCTTTCAAATGGCCACCGCCGTCCGCAGCAGAAAAGGCTTACTTTGAGCAGCATTGGGGCAAGTTATTGACGTAAGTCGTTGGTTTTAAGTAGTTAATTTCGTTAAATTTTTCTATTGACGAACTACATGGCTTCGTATACATTGAAGCCATGATCTACAAAGTCTACGAGCCCAACATGGAGACGCTTCGGGGGCGTCTGATCCGCCTCAACACCAAGCTCAGCGCCATCGGCTGTCCGGCAGTGACCTTCACGGTCGTCGGACACGAGGATGTGCCGGAAGACGACAACGCGAACAAGCTTCGTCGGTTTCTCAAAGTAGACGTGCAGGGCACGGTTCCCACGGTCAACGGCTGGAAGTTCCTCGCCACGATTGATCATACTCCTGAAGGCAACGTTTTCCGCTCGGTGCCCGGTTTCAATGTTCCCGCCGAATACCGCGACAAAGCGCCCTGCTGTGACCACTGCAAAGTGAATCGCTTTCGCCGCGACACCTACATCGTCCAGAACGCCGAAGGTCGCACGATGCAGGTCGGCTCGAACTGCTTGCATGACTTTCTGAACTACGAGCACCCGAATCATCTGACCAAGGCTGCGCAGATTCTCCTGTCCGTTTACGACATCGCTGACGCCGCACAGGATGAACACTGGCTGGGCGGTACCGGCAAGCGTGTGCGCGATTACTATCGCATCAGCACCCGCCAGTTCCTCGGACACGTGGCGGCGGTTGTACGCGTCGAAGGAAAATTCGTCACGTCCAAATACGCGAACGAGCACGGCGGTCAGGCCACTGGTCGCACGGCCAAGCAGGTCATGGATCGCGGCAACGAAACTTTTTATGCGACCTACACGCCCATCGAAGCTGATTTCAAATTGGCTGACGCCGCCGTTGACTGGGTTATCGGCAAGTACGGCCCGACGCTGGGTTTTGAGGACGGCGATGATGTCTCCGGTCTCAAGGCAGCCGTCCTCAACTCCCTCAAGGGCACCAACACTCAGATCAATGACTTCGAGCACAACCTGTATACCGTGGCGAAGTCCGAAGCGATTGAACCGCGCCTGTGCGGAATTGCGGCTTACATTCTCGAAGCGTATCGCCGGTCGATGATGACCCGCCCGGAAGTTGCGCAACTCAACGTGAACGGTCTCCCCCGCATTCTGGCGATGTTCAACACGGCCAGCGCGAAGCTCAAGCACCCGGCGGTTCGCCTTGCCTCGGAAGACGGTCACTACATGGTGCTGTCGCTGGCGGGCAAAGCCTCCAAGAATCCGGGCTGCATCTACGTCAAGGGCGAACGCGGCACCGATGCGTATTTCGGCAAAATTACTCCCGAAGGTAAGTTCTTTCCTGTGCGGACGTGCCCGACGGGTGTTGAGCCGCAACTGAAGGCGTTTGCGGAAAACCCGGAAGAGGTCGCCGCCAAATACGGCAAGCTCACCGGCTGCTGCTCGTTCTGCGGGCGCAGGCTGACGGATGATCGCTCGACCGAAGTCGGCTACGGCCCGGTCTGTGCGGAGAAGTTCGGCCTCAAATGGGGCAGCGTCAAAGCGCAGCCGGAAGCTGCGCCAGTTGATCAAATCGTAGTTACGGCATAGTATCGAGTTTTATGGCAGATTTACCAAAGGGCTGGAAGTCGGTGTCACTCGGGGATATTTTGACCCCCGAGCAGATCACCAAAACCATCGAGATCATCAATCGACCAGTATCCGAGATCGAGAAGACGCGTATGCTGAAGGATTACTACGCGCAGTTCAAAGCTGAATTGGATCAAAAAGGCTACAGCACGGATTATTTGGCCTACGCGATTCCCCATTTCATCCGGCAGCATATCGAGGCGCAGAAAAAGTCGCAGGAAGCGGAAGCGCACGACATCATGCGCGAGTTCATGAAGAATAGTCGGAACTAATTTTTGAACGTCCCCTTGTTTTTCACGACGCCCTTGGCCCTGTCATCCCAGAACTCGTCCATTTCCGGTGTTTTTTCGTGAGTGATCTTCAGGCCAGACAGATCGTTGTCGTTTAGCCAGTCCCGCACCGGTTTGACGTTTACCGGCTCCGAGGCCCGAGCCGTGAAAATGATCACTGTGTGGCCATCCTTAATGGCTTTGCGCACTTTGCGCATCATCGCCGGTACTGGCTTACCAATTTTCTTCCGATCAAAGTCGCCCGGCAGGTTGCGCGCCAGCGTTCCGTCCAGATCGACGGCGATGGTCTTCTTATCTTCCAACAAAATTCCCACCAATTCGTGTGCGCGCATAGTTAGCAGTCAAAACTAACTAGCGTGGCTTCCTTTCGTTTTACCTCAACACTCACTCCCAGACACTTCCCGCCCTTTTTTCCATCCTCTTGCACGATTTCCTTGCACTCCACCGGAATACCATTCCAGACAGGCGCAACTGACCGGCGCAGGCCCAGTGATACGAGCGCCAACGGATGAATAATGATCTTCTCAGGTGGCTTTTTGTGCCGAGCCTGATACTGCTCCACCATCTGACTTAGGATTTTCTTTTTCATTCAAAGCCTGATGCAGCTTTTCGTTATGCGCGATCAATCGCTGGATCAAAGCGCGTGATTCTTGAAGCAATTCCGCGCCAATCATCAGCGCCATAGCACGACTGTTGAGTGAATTGGCCTGCATCTTCATGGACAGGTGCTCTTTTTCCAGTTCGGCATTCATACTTACTTCGTTCTTGAAAGAACGAATTTATGACAGAAAACACCACGCCGCTTTTTTCACTCGTATACACCACCGTACGACCAAATCTAATCCCTCAAGTATACCAACTCTGGAATTCACGCTCAGTGCACCATGACATCGAGTGGTGTATCGCACTGGACGACGGTGATACGGCCAGCATCGCGGCGGCAGAAGCTTTGCCGAAGCTGGTTGTTGATCCAGTCACTCAAAAGAGCACGACGGTCAAAGTTGCGATCAACAAAGGCCCGCGAAACTGCAACGCTGGGTGGAATGCCGCCACTGAAATTTCCACCGGGAAGATCATCATCGCAGTGGCCGACGATTTTGTGCCGCCCCAGAAGTGGGATGAGTCATTGTTGGCGCTGGAGCCGAAAAGCTGGCCCGATGAAGACCGCGTGATCCATATCAACGACGGTTACGTGCGCGATCTCTGCACTCTGGCCATCCTGACGCGCACGCGCTACGACAAATTCGGCTATCTCTGGTATCCGAAGTATCAGTCGATGTTCAACGACACAGAATTTACGGAAACGGCTTACCGGGACGGCGTCGTGATCGAAGCGATGCACCTTTTGTTCGAGCACATGCACCCTGACTGCGGAAAGCGCGACCGGGATGACACGGATCGGGCGCACGCTTCACAGGAACGCTGGAATACTGGCGAAATGCTCTTCAAGTTTCGCAAGGCCCGTGGCTTTCCGCTCGATGACGGCCCAAAGGCACCAAAGTATGACCCGGAGGCCGATGAAAAGCAGCCTGCATCGAAAAATGACCGCTTTGTTGCTTACATGCAGGTCACTCGGGATGACGTGTGCCTTCTGGAAGTGTGCAAGCGCTTAGCTGAGGAAGGCGTCGTCGATTTCTTCTTCGCCCAGCCCAACAAATACTGGTCGGGAGAGCCAATCGAGGATGTATACACAGACGAAGTCACAAAAATTGCGCAACAACTCCAGCAGCTTGGCCTCAACGTGTATCAAAAGACTTTTGACGTGGAGCGCTACCGTTTTGGGGGTGATGACCGTTTGACAGTTGAAACTCGCGTTCGCAATGACAGCTTGGTCTGGATTCGTAGCTTAGGGTTTCACCACATCCTCATTGTGGACGGCGACGAACTCTGGATGCGCGGTACGCTGGACATGATCAAGCCTTACGTGGAGCAAGGTCACAACGCCATCAGCACTTACATGATCCCGGTCATCGGTTTGCCGGGTTATCCCATTGAGTTCGCGCAGGACTTAGCGGTTGTATACATCGGCGGTAATCTGAATTTCAAATCCTGCCGGACGCCCACCATGCGTCAGACGATCATCAATTTTCCGCGCATTTATCATTTCACGGGCACGCGCCGCACGATGGAAGAAACCATCGTAAAGCATCGTCGTTCGGGCCACTACGATGATCCAGACTATGATTTCGAAGGCTGGATCAAAAACATCCTGCCCAACGTGAAGCCGGGCCTGAAAAACGCGCACATGTACAAGAAGTATCAAATCTGGCCGAACGTGCGCGACTGGCGTCCTGACGAAATACAACACATTCCGCAGTCACTGTATCCGTATCTCGGAATGTCAAACGTACTCGCAAAGTAATTCCGTTCTTTTCCGACGATGCAACCGACTAAGCTTCCGTCCAACTCGCAGTACGTCATCGTAAAAGTCAAAGAGCCGCTCCTGTGGCACCAGACTGAAGACGAGACGTGGCTGATGAATCCCAATCGCCGCTACATCATCAACGCGGCTCGTATTCCTTCGATCCACAGCTACATCGAGGAGTTGTCGGAGATGGATAGCGCCGGGCTGGTGAATCGATTGCAGGCGGGAAAGAATATCACCGGGGCGAAGGTGCTGGTGGAACGCTTTCGCGAACGAGGCATCGGCGACCTGCTATTCATGACGGGGCCGCTGGGGTACTTGAATCACGTCACTGGAGGCAACATCAAGATCGACATGTACGCCTACAGTGACCGGGGTGCCGTGCTTACCAATTCTCCGCTGCTCAATAACCGCACCGTGCTGTGCGGGCCGCTGGAGTACGATCACTTGAAGTTTTACAATTATCAGTGGCTTGTCGGCTCCGTCACGGAGTGCGACGAGGAGCAGGATCAGTTGAATGTATACGACGCCATGTACAAGCAACTGGGATTTGATCCTGAGCAAATCGATGCCCGCTGGAAACGCCCGACGGCAGCTTTGGTAAACGAGGACTACCTGCATCTTGACGCGCTGTACAAAACGGTGTTCGACCAGCGCAAAATCGATCTCCGGCGCATGGGCTATTACGTGGTCGCGCCCTTCTGCAATTCGAATCTCCGCAGCATGAATTACGCAACATGGCTGGAGATCATCAAACAGCTTGCGCAGCGCCGTCCCACGCTCGTTGTCGGCAATTCCCGCTTACGTCTGCCGGAAACTGATATGAGCGTTGGAGCATTCCAGCAGCATTTGGCCAACTGCGGCGGTGGCGTCATCAACGCCATTGATGCAACGCCGCTGCGAGTGCTGATGGCATTGATCTCACGCGCTACGGCAGTGCTCTGTCTGGACTCGGCTCCGCTGTACATCGCACAGGCACTGAACACTCCTGCGATTTCCATTTGGGGCGCGCATGATCCCGGCGTGCGCATTGGCTACGATCCGGCCTACATGGAACTGGCCGTCTGGAATGAGACGGCCTGTAATCATTCGCCCTGCTTTGCCTACTCGGAATTTCCGAAGCATAAGTGCCCGCGAGTGGGCCAGCAATCTGTTTGCGAAGTTCTGACCTCGGTTGAAGCAAAGCACGTTCTACAAAGGGTGGACATCGTTGAGAGCCGCAATGTGACTCTCACTGGCTTCAAACCAAAATGAAAAAATTCGTAGTACCAAAACTTTCGAACATCAAGATCGGTGATCAAACGCTTGATCTTGATGCCCTGCTGAACAACGAATTCGAAGATGTGCGGGAAGCGTGCGAGCAACTCCCAGCGGCCATCGCGTGGCTGGGCTGGCATCGTGGGTACGCCTACCAGCGCCTGACGATCAAAGAGCAGGAGTGGAATGAAGCTGAAGCCAAAGCTTATTTCGAACTGCGCGCCGGTGGTTTCGTTGAAAAAGGCTACGGCGAAAAAATGACGGAGGAAGCTTTGAAAAAGGCTGTCCTTCTGGAAGAGACGGTGAGCAGCGCCGTTGAAGAATACGCCAATGCGAAACGCTGGTTGGAGATTTACAACTCAACCATTGAAGCGTTGATGGCGAAATTAGATTTAGTTCGAACATCGGAGGCGACGCGTCGCCGATTGATCGAGATTCCACCAGACGCGTTGGAAAGATCAGCAACACCACAAACCAGAAACAAAAATGAGTGATATAAATCCAAACATTCTTGCTGAGTACGAGTATGAATCGCAGTTCATGCAGTCTCAGCAAAAAGGAAACCGCCGCGTAAAAATTGAGCGCGGTCAAATGTGGACGCTTCGTTTTCTTCCGGCCAAACTCGGCCCGAAAGGACAATGGTTCGCCCGCATCGCCCGCCACTGGCTCTCTAAGAGTCCGATCATTTGCCCGAAGTATACGTCGCCCGATTTTGGCGGCGATCCTGACGCGTACTGCCCGTGCTGTGAAGTCGCGGCCAACCTGAACGAAAGCCCGGACGAAGCGATTTCGAAGTTCGGCTACTCGGCGCAGGGCAACCCGATGTGGCTCACCTTTTGCATCGTGTTCGACAAAAACGGTGCGCAGCAGAACATCAATGACCTGCTCGTTCCCTACGAGTTCAACCATTACAAGTCGACGTTCGAGGAACTGTTTGCCTTTTTCAAGGCGGGCACTCGTCGTTCGCCGCTGAGCATTTTTGACTACAAATCCGGCAATGATTTCGTGGTCACGAAAACCGGCAAGGGCCTCAAGTTCGACAAGCAGGATGCTGCCCCGATCTTTGACCCGACTGACCCGAACTACAAGGCTTACATCGCGAAGATCGAAGCTGGCATCAAGATGCCGAAGATTCAAATGCCGACGGACGATCAGCTTCACGCTTTCTCGCTGAAGATCAGCGAGTGGGCGGACAAGCTGGCAGCGGGACAAAACCCCGGAGATGCGCCGCGAGGCGGTCGCCGTCGCCCGGCTCCTGACGCGGACGCTGACATCGACGCCCATGGTGGCGGTGAGGGCGGTTATCAGGAAAGCGACGAACCGCAAGCTCCTCCGCCGCGCCGTCCGGCTCCGGCGGCAGCAGCCCCGGCTCGTCGTCCGGCCCCAGCCCCGGCTCGTGAGCCCGCTCCTGAGCCACAGGCTGAATCGCCGATGGAAGACAATCCTGAATTAGCACCGGCTCCGCGCAAACCAGCGGCGGCACCAGCGGCTGCACCTGTTCGTCGTCCCGCAGCGGCTGCTGCTGCTGCTCCAGTTCGTCGTGCTCCGGCCCCGGCTCCAGTGGAAGCAGCGGAGCCTGAACCGGAAGCAGTGGAACCCGAGGCTGCTGAACCGGAAGCTGAAGCACCTGCTCCGGCCCCGGCGCGTCCCGCCGCTGCCGCTGCTCCTCGTCGTCCGGCTACGGCTCAACCGCTGGCACCGTCTCCAAACCGTGCGCGTGCTGCCAGTGCGGAAGCGAAAGCTTCTGTGCCTGAAGAGCAGGGCGGCGAAGAGGAAGAGGCGTTGCCCGAAGAAGCAACCGATCACGCTCCCCCGGTGGAAGCACCGCTGAGCGAAGCTGAAGAACCGACGGCTCCGCCGGAGGTTAACCGTAAAGGTGGTGCCGGTCTCGGTGCTGCCATTCGTGGTAAAATCGCCGGTCTTTCTCGCCAAGGCGCATGAGCAAGAAAGAAGACCTTCAGGATTTTCTGATGGGCCGTATGCTGAAGAAGGCTCCTCACAGTGCCGAATGGGGCACCTATGAGATTTCTCGCAGCAACAAGAAAATCATGTCGGCAATCAAACACGTTTTGACCACGGGAATTACCCCCTTCGACGATGTCGTCGGGGGTTTCCCGATTGGTCGGATCGTGGAACTGTTCGGCCTCGAAAGCTCTGGGAAAACGGCGATGGCACTTCTTGCCGCCGCCCGCGCCAAACAGGGCGGCGGCAAGAAGTGCCA
>Ga0068859_100000983_pt1 | contig 29204 bp, 21 predicted proteins | sample KBSSwiS22_FD_66585 | JGI IMG/M metagenome (GOLD analysis project Ga0068859, IMG submission 66585) | Switchgrass rhizosphere microbial communities from Kellogg Biological Station, Michigan, USA - KBS Switchgrass S2-2 | ecosystem: Host-associated > Plants > Roots > Rhizosphere > Soil ...
AATGAGACCACATGTGAGAAGCTACGTTGTTAGTCAACTGTGGAAACTCGAATAGAAGGGTGAACCAATCAGATCTCTAATTTCCTCTTGACAAGACCCGGCTTCATAGAAGGGCTCCTTGTCGCGCCCGGTGCCTTTGCCGAAGAAGATCACTGATGGTCCATCGAGAGAGATGCCGCCGATAGTTACGTTACTCACTTTCCCTTCCCTGTTTTCAGAAACGTTGTTGTAACCGACCGACGTGCTGACTCGCGCCTGCTTCACTTCCTCTTCCAGTCCGAGGTAAGAAACAGCGGCTGGAGTTAGATGGAAATTTCCGCTGGAGCCCGTATCTAAATTGCCTACCATCTTCTTCCCGTTTACGAATACATCATCAATCAGAACGTTATCGTCATATCGAAAACGCAGCACCGTCCGTTTCGCTGCGTTCACTTGTCTGTCCGCTTTTGTGAAGGGAGACTGTGAGTAGAAGCGCACGACATGATTCAGATAATCGATCTGGACGACGCGGCCGTTGAGCAGACTATGTCCGAGTACTCCATGTAGCGGCTTTCCTAAACGCTCGCCCACTTTCGACAAGTCAATCGCCACTGCCGAAAGGTTTTTCACAGTGAGACCACCGGCTTCAACGAGTGGCAATTTTGTTTCGTAGGCCAGATTCTTGTCTGTTCCGCCGCCGCTGACCGGGCCGCCCGCGGAGCTGAGTTTGAGACCCAATTCCTTTGCTGTCGCAAGATCGACTACGGAGGGGTCAGTGCCGGTGTCGAGCATCATGTTGAAAGGACCCTTGCCGTCGACTTTGACCTGCACAATGATCTCATTCCGCACAAAGTCAAAAGGGATTTCAACAACTTGTTGTTGGCCGCTCGCGTGTGGAACCAGCAGCAACCACACTAAGAAATAAGTGACTTTCATTGAACAAAACGTCCTTCGGCGGTGTTATTTCAGTAAGTGCCGTTAACAAAAGTGGAACTTAAACGTCTACAAAATGGAAATACTGTAACTGACTGAGTATTAGGGGGTCATCATGTTGAAGGTACACGCCAAAAAATTGAACGCGGTTGAGATTCTCTCCCTCGAAGGACAGATTATCAATGGTGATACGGAGACTCTGAGCAGCGCCGTGCAGTCAGCATCCGATGCCGGCGACATCATTCTCGACCTATCAAATGTAACAGTGATAGACGCGCACGGGCTCGGCGTGTTGTTACAACTGCGCGAACATTCCCTCGCAAACGGAATTCACTTCAAACTAATGAATATGAGTGAACGCCTGTCGAGAGTATTCGAAATCACCCGGCTGAATACAGTTTTCGAGATCAACTTCGGCCGTGAATTGCTCATGGCTGCCTGATAGATAATCCGCGTTCATTCGTGAAAATCTACGGCTAACTCCTACTCCGAGCGCAGGGCCACGAGCGGATCGACTCGCGTGGCGCGACGCGCGGGGATATAACAGGCGATCAATGCAATCGCAATGAGAGCGAGGGCTGTCATTGCGATAATCAGCGGATCGCGTGTTGGCAATGATGGAATGAGCCAGATCAGTAGTCGCGATATAAAGTACGCACCAAGGCCTCCCAGCAACGCCCCAAGGAACACCAGCACGGCGCCCTTGCCCAATACGAGCCACAGCACGTCGCGAGTCTGTGCTCCGAGCGCCATGCGAATGCCGAGTTCGCCAGTGCGTTGCACGACCGTGTACGTGACAACGCCGTAGATCCCAATCGCTGCCAGAATCAGACCAACTGCCGCAAACGCGCCCAGCAAACTTCCGAGCAACGAGATACTGCCGAGCCCCTGGTCCACTGCCGCTCGTGCCGACCGTATTCGATAAACAGGAAGATCGGGATCTATTCCCGCGATCGAATTGCGCAGACTGTTAGCGAGCGCGTCCGCAGTTGAAGAGGTGCGCAGAGCGATCGTGACATAGGAGGGCGCTTCCTGGGCTATCGGCACAAAAGCTTCAAAGCGCGTGTATGGTTCCCCGAGACTACCGGGAAACGCAAGATCATTAACCACGCCAACGATTTCGTAAAAATTTTTCTTTTGACCAGTGGTAAAGCGACGTCCGACCGGACTCTCGTTCGGCCAAAAGGTGCGCGCGGTCGTCTCGTTGATAATAACGACTTTCGGATGATCAGCCGTGTCCGCGGCGTTGAACGTGCGCCCTTGCTGCAAACGAGCACCGAGCGTCTCGAAGTAGCCAGTACTTACCTGTTCAAAAAACATTTCCGGATATTTATCCGGCGGAGGTTCGGGTCGACCCTCAATCAGAAACGAATTACTACTGTTGTAACCAAACACCGGATGCGACGTGGCGAGTGCAGCATGCTCTACACCGGGCAACGTGCGGAGACGATTCTCCAGTTCGATTAGGAACGCGACGCGCTGCTTATCGTCCTTGTATTTGTCTCCGCGAAGACTCATCGCCGCCGTGACCAGTCCGTCAACACGCCAGCCCGGATCTGAATTGATGAAGCGCTGCAAGCCACGCAGAAACAATCCCGCAGCGGCGAGCAACACCATTGCAAACGTGACTTCACCGACAATAAGCATGTGTCGGAGCCGGTGCTGAGATCGTCCGGCAGTGGAGCCGCGCGAGTTCTCTCGCAACGCGAGGTTCACATCCGCACGCGATGCGAACCAGGCAGGCACTGTCCCGAATAACACGCCAGTGACAAGTGAAAGCAGGAAAGCAAAGCCGAACACACGGTAATCGAGTGGCACACTCGCTCCCGGCAAATCCGTGAAGAGACGATTACTGATGAAGCGAACAGCGAAAAGAGCGATAACGAGACTAATCACTCCGCCAATTAGCGCGATGAGCATGCTTTCGGTAAACGAATGTCGCAGCAGTCGCCAGCGACCCGCGCCGAGCGCGGCGCGAACCGCGAGTTCGCGCGACCGTGCCGCCGTGCGAACGAGCTGCAGGTTGGCGAGGTTTGCGCAGGCGATCAGCAACACAAACCCCGCGAGTCCTAACGTAAACCACATGACGGTCCGGCCGATGTCGTCAGACATAGATCGTTGCAGCGGTTCGAGTCGCAAGCTCTCGCCTTCGTTCGACGAGTTCTGCTTGCCGATGTTCGCGGCAAGAACAACCATGCTTTGCTCGGCCTGCTTAATTGAGACGCCTGGCTTTAGTAGACCAAATGAAGAGAGATAGTTGGTGCCGCGGTTCGTCTTGCCTTCGGGAGTAAACGCCAGTGGCTGCCACATATCGATCGGCCCCCAAAGAATCGTGTGTTCGAATCCGGGAGGCATCACGCCTACGATTTCCACTGTCTTTCCATCGAGCTGGATCTTTCGTCCCACAACGTTTGGATCGTTTCCGAAACGGCGGGTCCAAAACCGATCTGTGAGGACGACAACGTTATCAGCGCCGGATTCGAATTCTTCCGGCTTGAACACACGGCCATGCTCTGGCGGCACTCCCAACATCGGAAAGAAGTCGGCAGTGGCGGCGAGGCTGAGCAGACGTTCCGCTGTATGCCCTTGTTCAGTGAGATTACGGTTGCTATAGGTGTAGGCAGCCATCTTCTCAAAAACCATATTCTTGTCGTGCTGATCAAAGAAGTTTGCTACCGAATGCGGCCAACTTTGAGAGTGCGGCGAGGTACGAAACACCCGGATCAATCGCTCCGACTGGGGATATGGCAGCGAGCGAAACAGAAACGTGTTCAGCACACTGAACATCGCCGTGTTGATGCCAATGCCGAGTGCGAGCGTCAGCACCGCCACGATGGTAAAACCCTTATGCTTCAGCAGCATGCGCAGGCTATAGCGCATGTCCTGTGATAGGCTGGTCATACCTTTTCTCCGATTGTGTGTTGGAAGTATTGCTCACTAACAGAACACCTTACAAGCGTCTGTTGTGACAGCTAACTTCCTATGGTCGCGAGACAATCGGATTGAATTTCGCGTCGTCGAGTGGGACGTTCTGCTTGATCTCGTCGATCTTGCGACCCCAGACGCGGCCAGGGAATGACCAGTGGATCAGGAATGGTTGTTTGATGCCGTCAACGTCGCGATAGTCTTCATAGTCCACTTGCAACGGCAGCTTGCCTAATGGCGTGTCTGACTCCGTGTAGCGACGGACCAGCAGACCTGTACGCACGTCGAAGAAAAGTTTCTCAACTGGACCATTAGCGGGTGTTGCCTGGATCACGTAGGCGTCCATGTCGCGCACTGAAGCTCTACCGAGGAACGTGAGGTTGGAGTAGAGGTCCTGAGTTTTGAGTTCTTTGTAGAAGACGGCGTCGCGCTTCAGTTGGGCCAGGAGTTGATCGGGCAGCGGCGTGGGACCTTCGCGACTACTGTGTGCCCAGGCTGATGTGCCGTTGTAACCATTGCTGAAGACAACGTTTGGATAGCTCGTCACGGTCAACAGTTTGTCGGGCGCCTTTTGATAGACCTCTTCGGGAACGAGCACGCCGTCCGCGCCAATGCGCGAGCCTTTCGCGGTGCGACTCGTGATCTTCGTCAGAGCCTCTGCGCCACCAACTGCCTGCACGTATCGATCGAGGATCTGTTTCACTGACGGCGGCGCTTCGGGTGTTGGTGACGGTGAATTCGGCGTCCAAAGGTTCTGGCCCACCGCGGGAACTGAAACGGGCGTGGGTTTGCCACGATGGCAGGTGTAACAAGTCACCGCGCCCTGACCGTTGAAGCTGCCCTTGTTCAAATCAAACACCATCTGGATCATGCGACGAGCAGTCAGCTTGGCGGGCTTGTCGTCTTTATCGAAACTGCTGGTGACGTGGCAGTAATTGCAGCGGACGCCGAGCGAGCCAGAGATGAAAGCCATCGTCGGGTCGAGCTGCGCTGCGGGAAGTGTTTTGAAGATCTGGATGTTCTTGAATTTCTGCTCGGCAGTCTGGGCGTGAGTAATAGAAACAACGCCAACGATGAGAAAGACGAGAGTGAATAATCGCATGTTATCTCCATTGTCTTAACTTTGCGTCTTTGCGCCTTTGCGTGAGAGTTTTTTCACGCAAAGGCGCAAAGACGCAAAGATGATTAACTGATCTTCAACGCATGCAGTGGATCACGCGGTTCAGAATTCGGAACGCGCATCACGAAATCGAGATAGTCAACCTTCCCTTGCTCGTCAAGATGAAAACTAACTTCGCCGTAGAACTGCTTAACGAAGTACTCGGTTTCCGATCTCGCGAACAACTCCACTTTCTGTCCCACACATTCAATCGTCAGCCGGCCTGCTTCATTGCGTACCGCGATCTCCAGATCCGGACGACTATCGTCGCGATATTGGCCCACGAACTCGTCGTAACTTCGCGGATCAACCGCGACCACTTCTCTCAGACATTTCTCGAGCACTAGGTTTTCAGACCGAAGCTGAAACCCGAGCTTCTCGTTCAACGCCCGAATCGCCGTCTGCGGCGGTTTGTTGAAAGATTGAATGATCCGATAGCCGTGTGACTGAGCGTAGACAATGCCGTACAGCTTCAACGCAGTCGCCAATCCGCGCCGTCTACGCCCGCGCTTCACGCCAGTGAACCCTTGAGTCAGACCACCAGGCATCGCCTCAAACAAACTGACATCCGACACTCCGAGGTATTCATCACCGTGCTTCGCGATGAAGTATGCCTCCGGAAGCACGTACGGCATTTCCATCCACATCAACGCCTCCCGCGCGTTGTAAGCCGGGGGCACAAACAGACTTCGCGCAGGATCATCCTGACTTAGAAGTGTCGTGAGCTCGTAAAGTTTCTCAACGCAACGTGGATCTCGCACACGCTCGTCCGCAAACGTCGTAATCGAAATTCCCTCATCTTCGAATCGTCGCACCAGCGTCGCCAGAGATGACGCATCAAAGTTCGCAACATCGAGACGCAAATCCAATAAGCGCGAAGTCTCCTCGAATCCGCGACTCTCGAGAAGAGTCACGAGCTCAGACGCATACTGCCGGCACGACACGGTAACTGCTTGCGCCTCCCGCAAATCTTCCATCAGACGATCGAGTAGTAGATCTCCGGCGCCTTGTTTGAGCCACTGCGGATCAGTCACGAGCAACAGTCGATATTTCGGCAAGTAGACAGTTTGCTCAACCCCGCCATACGCGATGATCTGTTTGCCCGCGTTCTCGACGACATAATGCCGGCGGAAATAACGCGACTCGTCAAACTTCTGACGACCGCGCAACCAGCGCTCATGTCCCGGCGCATCATCACGCGATCGTGCCGACGCGAGCGCGCTTACCGTGGTCCAATCCGGATCGTGAAAAGGTCGTAGCTTCGTATTTACCTCGTTTGAAAAGTTCGCGTCGCGCGAAGGACGCTGTTCTTTGAATAACTCGACAACGTTGCTCCGTAGCCGTTGTCGTGCTGAATAGAGCCGCTTGTTGACTGTCGAGACCGGCACCTCCAGGAAATCACCGATGTCAGCCTGCGTGTATCCATCGATGTAAAAGAGAGTGGTCACCAGACGCTCGTTCTCCGGCAGCGCGTTTATTGCCTGCAATACTTTCGCGAGTAGATCATGTCGTTCAGCAGCAGCGTGTGGTCCAGGATCGTTCGTGGACGCGTTCACTTCCTCCTCGAGCGGTACGATTTGCAACCGCTTGCAACGCGTCAGTCGATTGCACTGAGTCAACACAATGCGTTTGAACCAACCCGGAAACGCCGCCGGTTCGCGAAGCTGCGCGAGTTTTTGCCAGGCAACAACGAAAGCTTCCTGCGCCGTGTCCTGCGCGAGATAGACGTCGCCCAGCACGGCAAACGCACAAGCGAACGCCATGTCTTGAAAGCGAATTACGAGTTCGCCAAACGCCTCGCGCCGTGCCGCCGGCGAACTATCGAGGTCCGCTGCGCGAAGGACAATGCTATCGATGTCTCTCACGTCCTAATGTTAAGAGCCAGATTCAGGGATAAAGCTTACCGAAACAATCGTGCTAAAAACCTTGACATTTACCAGCCCCGAAAATATGGTATGCGCGTTTCTCAACCGGCTGATTCTCATGAGCTCTGCTCCTTGCACACTCGCTCAATACAGCTAAACGTCTACTCCACATAGCCCAGAGATAAGGAGTCAAAAAACGATGACGGATAAAGTGATAGTTACCAACTTGACTGCGCTCAAAGAGAAATACAAGGGTAACGCATTTAAGGCTATACAGACCGCGGTGAACGAACTCATCGCCGCGGACAAAGTTCGCGGGCTGACAACGATTCTGGTCCCACTCGATGACCCGAAGGCGATGAAGAAGCTGAAAGCCACGCCGGTGAAGAACCCTTCCAGTTGCCGGCAAAACAAGAAAGCCATCGACGGAATCTACCAGGCACTCGTGCCCGATTACATGATGATTCTCGGTGCGATCGATGTGATCCCGCACCAGGACATGAAAAACCCACTGTTTTCTGACGATCCGGAGGGCGACGACGAGAAATTTGCATGGGGCGACTTGCCTTACGCCTGTGATGCTCCCTACAGCCAGGAGATTTTAGATTTCAGTGGGCCCTCGCGCGTAGTTGGCCGGCTTCCTGATTTAACGGGACAAACCGATCCTGACTATTTGGTCGGTTTGCTGAAGACCGCTTCGACCTGGAAATCATCTCCGAAATCCGAATATCAATCCTATCTCGGAATTAGCGCCGAGAAGTGGAAGGAATCAACGGCAGAAAGCATAACCAACATCTTTAGTTCCAGTGACGACCTCCAAACTTCTCCAAAGGAGGGCTATAAGTGGAAATCCGATTTCATCAACCGGCGCATGCACTTCATCAACTGTCATGGCGGCGACACTTATCCAGACTTCCTTGGTCAATCAAGCACGGATGACGAGGACATGCCCGTCTCGCATCAGGCTGCCTTCCTGGGAAAGAAAGGTAGGGTTGTTGAAGGGACGGTAGTCGCCGCTGAGTGTTGTTTTGGTGGGCAACTTTATGATCCCACAGCCGCGGACAAAGGCCAGATGGGTATGTGCAACACTTACCTGGGAATGAAGGCGTATGGATTTCTTGGCAGCACAACTACTGCGTATGGTCCATTCTCCGGCAATGACCAGGCAGATCTAATCTGTCAATTCTTTCTCCGGCGAGTGCTTGACGGAGCTTCACTCGGACGCGCGGCGCTCGAAGCTCGGCAACGTTTTGTTGAAAGAACTTCGCCGCTGAGTCCAATGAACCAGAAGACTCTGGCCCAATTTAATCTCTACGGGGATCCAAGCGTTGTGCCTGTCAGTACTGCCACGTCAACACTTGTCGTAGCGCCGAAAGTTACAACATTGGGCTTAGCCGCCAAGTCTCTGAGTAAGAGTAAGGCCGAAGCTAAAGCCGTTGAAATAGCGGGCGCGGCCGAGCGAGCGGACAGGCGTGAAACACTGCGCGCGAAGGGAGACTTATTATCTCGCTTGCAGCCGGACATGAATAAAACTGAGACAATTACATCGGCCCAGGCAAAATCTTCTTTGAAGAAGATTATGAGCCAATTGAATCTGAGGCCACTGAAAGACAGTTTTTCATTCAACGTACAAAGCCAATCAACCGCACCTCTTATGGCCAAGAATGCGATGGCCAAAGGCATAAGCAAGGCGATCGCCGCTAAAAAACAGACCACTACTGCCTTTCACGTGATGTTTGGACGTCCGGCAGACACAGAGACTGAGGCAATTGCAAAAGGCCCTGGCTCTAAATCCATGACGCTCGCGGCAACTGGTACAAAGAGTGCCGCAAAAAGTGCCGCCAAGTCAGCTAAGAAATCTCCCATTCGCAAGTTTGTCGTCTTGGAAGCAAAGGAGGTTGACGGTAAAATCGTTTCCGTCAAAGAAGCACACTCAAAATAGAAGCGTTTCAGCAACGAAGGAAGGATCGTTCATAAGTGCCAGCAAGTTACTCCGCAAAGGAGTTAACCGGGCGTGTTATCACTCATCTGGCTGCCAAAGGTTCAAAAAGTGAACGGCAGGCGGTCTTCCTTGAAACGGCTGATAAAAGCTCATACCTGCTTCGACGGCGTGGTGGAAATCCCTTCTTCGATCCTATCTTGCAGAAGCTGGTCGGAAAGACCATTCACTGCAAAGGGATTTTGACCGAACATACTTATATTATCTCTGATTGGTCCGAAGTTAAGGGCTGAGAAATCACCTTGCCTTGCTTGCAAGCGCCGGCAACTCTCAAGAGTAGGACCAATCCCAATCCCACAAACGAGGCCCAATAATCATGAATCAAATCACAGGTGATAAGCAGTTTGTACTGCAACTCCTAAAAGATACCGCGCGCAATCTCGCGGTAAGACATCCTGAAGCCCCTAAACCCAAAGGAGCTAAAAAGGCAATATCCGCTGTCAGCGAAGACCAACAGGTGGAGCGTGACCAGATCATCGAACGCTTTCAGAGAGCGTATGAAACGGCGCAACTCGTACCCCAGCCACCGCCGCCGCCATCTGGGAAGAAAGGCTTGAAGAAGGGTGCAGGCAAAGCTAAAGCTCTTGCCGCGCCCACTGCGACTGTTGTCGAGGACGTCTGGTATGCGCCCCGTGACAGAACGATTGCGCTCTTTCAATCGGCGATAGACGAATACATCGACAAGAAAGGCGGCGCAGCCCGTACAGCCAAAGGAATAAAAAAGAAAGTCACGAAAAAAGAAGCGAAGAATATTTTTTACACGAAAGCAGTGAAGAAGGCGCCCGCCGGCGCAAAGGGCTGGGTAGGCGAGCAATACGACAACTTAGATCCGGGATGGTTAAAAGTGGCACTGGAAAAGGCAAAGATTTATTGGAAAGGAAAGCATAAGTTCGTCCGGCACACCTCTGCCTCTGATTTCCATTATCCGATGGGCAATGGCCCACTACGCATCGCCCTCATTGCTGACTGGGGCGGAGGTAATGATCACGCTCAAGCGGTGGCAAACCAGATCCGTAATTTTTCTCCTGACTACGTAATTCATCTTGGAGATGTCTATTACGCCGGAACCAATGACGAAGTGAAGCAACGGTTCTTCGGGTTCTGGCCGGGATCACTTGATCCGGGACGCTCGTTCGCGTTGAACTCAAATCATGAGATGTATAGCGGAGGCTATGCTTACTTTGATCTGACTCTCCCGCGACTGGGCCAACAAGCCAGCTACTTCTGTCTCGAGAATGATAACTGGCGTCTCATCGGACTCGATTCGGCGTATGTAGATCACGACTTCAATGTCGAACAAATGCAATGGCTCACCGCGGTGCTCAACAGTTCGGACAAAAAGACCATACTATTTTCACACCACCAGCCGTTCTCGGCATATGAGTCTGGCGGTGAGGGCGAAGAGCGACTGCAAAAGTGGACCAAAGACTTAACCAGTAAAATTACCGCCTGGTACTGGGGTCACGAACACTTGTGCGTTGTTTATAAACCTTACAAGGGAATCAAGGGCAGATGTATCGGACATGGATGCTTTCCTTATGAAATTCCGCCGGCCACGCCGCCGTATGCGGGCCCGACAGTTGAGTGGGTATTGCGAGCGGCCGATCCCAAACACGCAGGACGCGGCATACACGGTTTTGCTCTACTGGAAATCCACGACGGAAACCTGACCTCGAGTTATATCGATGAACTGGGAACGATACATTACCAGGAAGGTTTCTAATCGATCAGTTCGCCGCGTCAAAGTAATAGTCATCGACGTGTTCGAGGTTGCCGTCGCGGGCAACGCCGTCGAGGACGATGCGGTAACGTTGTGACGCTTTCAATCGATCAAAAGGTATGGGTATTCGAATACCTTTACCACCGGAGATTATTTTGGTCGGTTTGAGGTTGGACCATGGTTGAATGGTTTTGCCGTCATGCTCCAGCGTTGCCTGGTAACTTCGATAGGACGGACCATCGATCAAATACAAGTCAAGATGCTTAGTCCTGGACGTTAACGAGACTTTTGTTACTTCGCCGCCGCTGCGCGCCGCACCACCAGGAGTGAGCAAGATGGCTGCGACCGTCGAAGGTTGCCGGTGAGGAGGTTGTGAAGGTTTCTTCTGATCGTCTTTATGTGCCAGTTGAGGTGTAGGCTGTGATGGTGTTTCACTCGTGGTATTCGTTGGCGACGGAAGCGCGGGTGGTTGCTGCGGCTGAACTTGAGTAACTGGACTGAAACCTGGTCTCAATATCCTGGGAATCAGAGTCACGAGTCCTACGGCTGCGGCAGTGATAATGATCGCAGCCTTCACCGCGACAGGGATCAACGGTGTCGCACCAAAAGGAAACCACTTTCGCAACCGCTCCCACAGTGATTCAACAGGCTCTCTATCGAAATACTCGCGCAACGCGCTTGCTATCCTGACATCTTCACGACGGCCTGGTTGGGCGAGGTAATATTCCTGAAAACGTTCTCTCTCCTCGGATGAAAGATCGTCGTAAACAAACTCATCGATCAAGTCGTCTTCCGCTGCCTGAAGGACCTGGAAACTGTCGGGATCGTCAAACGCAAGTTCCTCAATGCGTCCCTGCTCGTCGGGCGACAACTGCCCGAGCAGGAATCGTTTGGCAATATTTTCATCCAGCATCTGCTCTTTCATATTATGTCCAGCGTTGCCATACAATCATTAGTACATTTCTTGAGGCCGCGCCTGATTCGCAAAGCCTTGACGCGCAAAGCAGCTAATTCAAGGTTATTACTCGCCGCCAACTCTTTTCGTTGGCGTATCTTTTCGCCCTTGTTTCCGTAATAGTACTTTTTAATGAACTCTCGTTTCGACACCGGCAGCCGCGCCATGCACTTGTCGAGGCAATGAGATTCAGCTTCTGTTTTGTAATCCTTATCCGGCTCCACAAGCGGCATATCGTCTTCCAACTCAACCGTTTCGATTGTCCTGGACCAATATTCTCTAAGCACGTAATACGCCACGCGATGAAAGTAACGTTCCTTTTCACCAACATATGTGTCTATTAACTTCGGCAACAACTTCGCGACTCGATCAACAGTGATGTCTGCAAGTTCATCGGGAACCGGACATCGCTGCCGCACGAAATTTCTGATCAAACCGGCACGAATCTTTACGTAGATCTTTCCGGCCTCGTCAGGAACAGGATGAAGCCAGGATAAAAGCAGGTCGAAGCTCTCTTGAGTAAGCTCCATTCGGGGGTAAGGTCGTCGGGCCGCTAGCTGAGAACTGGGACGCCGCCCGCACGTTTGCAGGGCGCAGTATGAAACGTTTTCCGGGGATCTGGCAATAGAAATTGCCCCGGATTGAGAGACGCGACTTGACTGAAAAATTCTTCCAAACATTTTGCATAACCAGGCACTACTTCCATTCGCCCTGAAGCACGAATCCGGCCCAGTGATAAGGTCTGCTTGCCTTATCCGTCTGCATTAGATCGAGCTGAGCCTGCCGCAGAGCTGCGGCCGCCGGCATTTTCTGTTCGAGCAGGTAAATGTAAAAGCGCTTCATTAGTTTGGCGGTCGCCTCGTCGTCTACGTTCCACAGACTGGCAACCACTCTCGCTGCGCCCGCGTGCATGAATCCACGCGTGAGACCAATGACACCTTCACCTTTCACTTGTTTACCCACAGCCGATTGGCAGGCGCTCAAAACGATCATATCGACCGGCAAGTCCAGGTTGTAGATGTCATTCAGTTTCAGGAATCCATCTTCGGGTTGGCCCTTTTCGTTAACGAGAGAAAATACCAGCCCCGACAACTCCGGGTGATAGTCGTCGAGAAAGCCATGCGTTGCGAGATGGACCATTCGATACTGCTTCAGTTCCTGATCGAGCACGCGGGCGCGACTCGCGTCAAAGTCGAGCGCTTCCATGGATGATCCGGCGGGCGCCGCCTCAATGATTGCTTCCGCTTCACCTCGCGTAAAACGTAATCGATCGAGCCGGATGTTTCCGTCGACTGAGCCAACATCACCTGCGTCTCTTAAGACTTGTTTCAGTTCGCGTGATGAGAAAGTGGTCGTTGTTTCAGTTTTGGCTCGGTTTGCAACAGTCACCCTCTCGTCGGTCCTGCTGAACACCGGATCGGCTAACACAGCTACGGCTTTTGTAGCTGTCGAACGTGGCGCCTCGCGTATCAGCGCCAACGCCGATGCTGACGGTTGGTAAACGATTTCGTTGTTGACGATCAGCGGGTCGAACTTTGCAGGGCGCGTCTCGTTGCGCACCAGCATTGCTCCAAACGGAACATACTGGAGCGCACCGTCTGCGAGAATCACGAGGCGTTTTTTGCCGAGCTTTGACGCTGCGGGCCAGAGCACGAGGCTACTTAATTCTATTGCTTGTCGTTGATAATTTTGACGTGCGTTCTCGAGCCTGGCTACGTGCTTCAGCGTGTCCTCATTTTGACGCCGCGGCTCCCAGGCTCTGAGTGATTCGCGAAAACTCTGAGCTGCCTTCTCGATCTGTGCTCGTGCAGGAAGGGGGAAAGGCAGAATGTCATTTCGAGAAACGACCCACAAGTAACTTCGCTTTTCGCCGAGCGCGTATTCCAAGAACAGAGTATCGTCGTCGAGTAGCTGCTGGACTTGTGCGGGTTTGAGTGGTTGTGGCTGCGTCAACGCAGCATAACGCGGACTTTGGTGGCGGATTTCAGCCTGTGTTTGCTCGAGCTCACGGTCCAGCGTCTGGGCTTCTTTTTCAGCCGCAGTTCTCTGGGCTTCAGTAAATTTTCCATTCAACAACGTCTGCAACTGTCCCAGCTTGTCAGACAGACGATCTCGTATTGCGCGTTCGAGAGCGAGGAGTTGTGGATCGACACCCTGTCGAATATCGGCGCGACTCTCAGTCAAGAGGTCCAGGAGATTTCGTGCACGTGCGCGCTCGCCGGCAAAGAGCGCCGACTCCAGCTCGGCTCTCGAACGAGTTGCAGAATAAAGACGCATGCGAATGTCGGTTTCGAGTTCAAAGAAATCCTGTTTCGCTGCGTAGTAACTCGTGCGCAGCGCGTAACTTGTCATCTTCGTGCGCAACGACTCGATCTTCGTTATTGCTTCGACAATCCTGTCGCGCGCTTCGTTCAGGTGATTCTGGTTAGACTCAACACGTGCGATTCCGTAAAGCGACAGTGCTTCACCCTGAACATCATTCACCCTACCCCATTGTTCGAGCGCCAAACGGTAGTTTTTATTTGCGAGGACCGGTTGATTCGAAAGACTGTAAAGTTCACCGATCTTATCAAGCGTTATCGCTTGGCCGCGGCGGTCTTCAATCGCCTCTTGTATCTCGAGAGCCTTGTTGTATGCGCCGAGTGCCTGTTCTATTTCGTTCCTCGCAACATGGGCCATACCCAGGCGCATAAACGTATACGCCTGAAAACGCCGGTCTTCGAATTTCTGGCTGAGCGATTGCGCCTGTTCCAGTTCTTTCACTGCAGCGGTGTAATTACCCAGCAGGATATGCGCGTAGCCGAAGTTGCTGCGCGTGACGCCCTCGTCCTGGAAAACTGGAAGCGGCGAGCCAACGTTCAGGGCTTCCTGAAATTTATCCAAAGCGGTCGACGCATCACCGTTATTGGCGTATACCATGCCATAGTTATTCAGAGTGTTGATTATGTTTCTTACATCGCCACGCTCGCGAAAAATTTTTAAAGCCAGGTCGTACTGCGCCAGAGCCTCATTTGGCTCTCCCCACGTGTCATGGATCAGGCCAAGATTATTTCGAGCGAACGGTTCAAAAGGGCATACCGCATTGGGTTCGTCACAATAATTCAGTACTTCCCTTAACTGTGGTAAAGCGACACTCAAATTACCCAGATCGATATTCGCCTTCGCAATATTGTTGAGAGTATTCATTTCACTGGCGCGGTCATTCAGTTCACGCCACATCGAAAGCGCTAACTCAAATTTAGCCATCGCTTTCTGCTGTTCACCAATCCTCGTATAGATGACGCCGATATTATTGTGAAGGTGGGCCTGTCCCCAGCGATCGCCAATACTTATGCGGAGCTCGAGCGCGCGCGCGTATTTGGCGAAGGCCTTACTCGGAACATCTAAATCCCGGTACGCCGCCCCCATCTGATTAAGCACATATGCCTGACCTGATGAATCCCCGGCTTCCGCCAAAACTAGCAGTGCCTGGTCCAAATACCTCATTGCCTCCGGGAACTTCTTCAAAAGCATGAACTTCTCGCCGGCGTAGCAAAGCGCATAGCCTTCTTCCTGAGTGTCGCCAAGCTCGTGAAAGACCGACGCTGCATTTTGGAATTGCTCGATGGCCAGCAAACGCTGGTCCACATTTCGGCCGTCCATCAGCATACGTTCAGCGATCACTCGTTTCTCATCCGCGGCGGTACTCTGTCGTGGACCTTCGACTTTCAGTTCGTAGCTGCCGGCGGGCTGCGACTTATTCGCGCAAATATCGACGTAGTAACTCCCAGCGGATGGCGCTACTGTTGAAACCGCTTCCGGTCCAAACTTTCCATTCGGGTTGTCCCTTTCAACTACCCGCGCCTTGTTTGGATCCAGCAGCCTGATAATAAGATCAACGCCTTTCTGATCGACTACCATATGCACGTATTGTTGCGGTGTGAGAGAAACTCGAAAGATATGTCGCTGGTTTGCTTTGATCGTGCGGGTGAGGACCTCGCCCGGGTTGAGTGGTGAAGGATTATCCTCAACCTCAGTGCAAGCTTCGTTCTGAGGGATAGTTTGACTGAGCGAGGGGGAGGAGGTCGCGACCAGCAACAGTAGCAGAACGGGAAACAGCCGGCCCAAAGGACGACGTGCGGTGCGAGGAATGAGGATTCTAGTATTCATTCTGCCGGCTTCCGTTAGAGACAATATTTTCTCACATGATTCGCCTCAAAGTTTGAACACACCTGGACGAGGTCAGCTACGACCTCGTCCAAAGTGTGTTGTTCATATCAGGTTTGTGTTCCTGAAGCTGATCCCGTGTCGCCGTCACCCCCCACCGGTGCAGCAGCAGCCACCATGTACCTGGACGACGCACCGGTCGGAACTGGCGCCACGGCGGCGACGGAGCATCTAAAGGTTCCCAGAAAATTCCTCAGCAACTTGATGCCGCGAATCGTCACTTGCTGCCGGCCCCTGGAGAAATAAAGAATCATTGAGAACGATCCTTCCGAATCTCCGAGAGACGTAAGTGTGCCGGTCACGTTTGACAAAAAGTCTCCGCTATCACCATCAGAAACTCTGCCGGTGATTATCCCCCTATCGAAGCGCAGACAAAAGTCATATAGGTTGTCTGCCTGTGTCCTGCCGGGCTGGGGATCGCTGAGTGTCTGTATAGTCCATGATTCACTTGCGTCATCACATGCCGGGACGCTTGCCAGGATCGGACGTGCATTAAGAGTGCGCGAGGCATTCCCGACCTCACTTCTGTGTGCCTTGAAAGCTCCCTTAATGCCGTTGTTAATGACGTTCGTAACATCGAGGGCTTCAGGATCAATTGACATCTCGGCGTTGCGCATAACGTCGTGATACGACTTAAGGACCCAGCCGATTAACGTTTCCTTCGACGGCAACTCGATTTTGCCCGCGACGTAAAGATCCTTAACTTCTTTTGGAGTGTAGACTTGAATCAGTTCGTTGATTTCGCAAGGCGAAACAGCGGTCGCGAGCACGGAATTCGCGGTCGCCCCGGTGCTTTCCGCATCCTCCCGTTCTTCCAGAACCAGGGTATAACGGGCGAGTTCCCAAAACATCAAACGGGCCATCGCCTGTCGTTTGCATTTGGGTGCAAGCCAAACTGCCAGATTGGCGTAGAACTGCCCGATCTGGTCGGACGGTGAATCCGGAGGCGCAGGATGCGGAAAGTTTCTCAAGTTTAGATTCATGTAATGGTGCCACGTGGAGTCGGCAACGATTCGCCCAACGCCCGCGAGGTCACCGTTATAGGTCGCGATGATATTCAGGGGATCCGGTTTTCGCGCGTCTCTACCGAGTGCAACTACCTGTGGTCGTATGTATTCTGGCCACACGTTAGTATCCAGCAGAGCCGCTTCATCCGGTAGTACGACAGCTCCTTCATGGGCATGGTCGGGAAAGACTTCGATAAACCTTCCTTCTTTATAGTAGAAGAGCGGATGTGGCTGGCCATTCGGATCCGGGTCGCCAAACGCATTTACGGTCCGAAGCTCCAATTGCTGTGGAACACGATCCGTTTGTAAACCGCCATTAAAAATGGTGCTAAGGCTGTTAACCGAATGATAAGTGGGTGGACCTTCCCACTTACGCAGGGCGCCCGCTCTCGGTACATTACGTCCCAGGGCTCGTCCGAGCCCGAGGAATTCCTCGCTCGCAACCGGATCCTTGCGATTCCCGTTTGTGCCCGCAGGCACGTTCAGCGGATTCTCGTTGGCGTGGTCGCCGGTCATTAATATACCGCCGCCACCACAACCGTCCTCACGAATCCTCATCCACTCAGTTAAGGCTGCTACTTCCTCCTCGTTGAGCTCGCTTTCCGGGCCGCCTCGACGTGCCAACAGTGAAAACTGGTTCGTGTTGGACTGGTGCAGCCCAAAGAACCAGATCTCGTCGAAGTCTTCCCGGCTCAGAATATCAGTGAGCTTGTTGTCGGCATGACTGTAGGCGTTGGAATTTCGACTGAACCATCGGATATCTAAAGTTGCGAAGGCTGGTTCGTGGGCCTTGAGCCGGTCGATCATCGATCCAAGTCCAAAGAACTGGCCAAACTCGTTAGTGGGGGCGATCTGGGGATCGTCGGTATAAAGCAGAATCTTGATTGTGGGCTTTTCAGGGGCAAGCTGTGAATTACTCATCGATCCATCTCCTGGGCAAGAATTTAGCGGCAATGACGCTGTTAGTCGGGTGTTTGGTTCACTCAACTGTTATGAGGTGGTCAGCGAAAGTGTTACTTCAGCGGTGATGAGAAATATTTTTCGCGACGACGTTGCGGTTTAGACTTTAGTTTCACGCAAAGGCGCAAAGATCACGCAAAGGCGCTAAGTTTTTCTTTGCGTCTTTGCGTCTTTCTTTGCGCCTTGGCGTGAAACCTACTTCAACGCCTTCACTCGTCGTTTTGAGGCAGAGACTTGAGATACTCAACAACGTCATTCTTCTCCTGCGCTGTCAGACCCAGGTTGAAATGAGTGTTGTAGTGGTTCACTACGTCCAACAACGTCGCGAACCGGCCGTCGTGGTAGTAACGTCCCTTGTTTGCCGGATTCATAAACACACCGTTCTCGCGAATGAAGATACCCGCCAGGTTCATCGTCTTGTAAACGCCATCCGGTGCTCGATCGGCCTGGAAACTATCGATGCCGATCTCAGCAGGCGTGTGGAGATTCCAACCGGGCTCAGTCCACAACGGTTCCACGTGACAGTCGTTGCACTTCGCTTTGCCGCTGAAGAGTTCATCACCACGGCCGGCCGCGGCGGCATCAAAGTCCACTCCGGGTTGCGGCGCCGGAGCCGGAATCGCAAGCTGATAGAAATGAAGTGACGGCAATTTCTTCGTTATGCGATCCTGCTCGGGATCGATGTGTGGCAAGTCGGCAAAACCATTGGCGGCAGCAATCGGAAACTTCGCCGCGTTGTTCAATCGCGGATCGAAGAACCTTCCGATACCGTGCATTTCAAGAGCGGCGACAAACGCGTTCCAGTAACTCACGGTTCCCCACGCTCCGGTCCATGTATGCTGATTGAAGCCGGCAAGACCGAAAGCATTTGGAATCAACGTGGCGCCCGGAACGTTAGTCCCTGTGACGACACCGTCAGTCACCTGCTGCGGATTAAACGCCTTGCCGTCGAGGCTCAACTCCGCGTCGAACTTGCCCGGTCCCCAACTATTAAGGACAGCACGAACAGTCGCATCGCTGACGCCCAATAGATTCGTGAACGGACTCAGATTCGGAGCAGCAGCGACGATCTTTCCGACATCGAGATCGCGGTTGGCCCAACCGTCGAGTCTGTGACCAATACCAAATGCGAGCGAATTGTCCACCGTTGAGTGACAGACTGCGCACGTGATACCGACGCTGTTCAGGTTGTTACCGTCGAAGAACCCCTGCAGACCAACCACAGCGTTGAGTTTGAGCAACGCCACAGTCGTAGCAGGATCATTAAGATTGACTTTGCCCTGTTTTACTTGATTGATGAGCGGTTGCGGTAAAGCGTCAACATCCACCTTCAGACCGAGAGTCAATGCAGTGGTCGGGCTGATTCCGGCGCCTACACCGCCGAGAGCCGCACCCTTGATTGCCTGGTGAAGTTGCAGCGCGCCGCCCCAGAAGACTTCGTCACCGAAAGTGTCAAAACGGAATGTTTCTCTGCCTTCGTCTAAAAACTCGTTCGCGTTAGCCACGATTTCCGCGTCGAAATTTCTGAGTTTCTCCTTGCGAGCATGGCTCTGTGCCGGCGGTCCTTGTGCGTGAGTCTTTTGATCCTTGGCCTCTCCTCTGTTAACAAAAATCAGACCCACTACCGCACCAGTAAGCAATACGATTACCAGGTATAACGTTCGTACCAACATGATGCTTTAACCCTCCAAGCCGATTCGGTGACGCAATCGCAGGGGCTACTTTGCAGAGAGCAACGCGTCAGTGCTACCTTGCAGTCGAAAGCACTGAGATTTTCACGTTACCCCTCTGACAACAAGCGGGGTTTTCTGTTAGGGGACGCGATTTAGGGTACACCCTAAAAGTGAATCTGTAAAGAGGTGAATATGGCGATTAGCGGCAGTAAAGGTTTACGTTTTCCCTGCGAATGTGTGTCGGCGTCACAGGGGGGTTACACGGATCCGTGGGCTGATGTTACGAAGCGAAAATTGCTTCCGAATGGAACGAAGGAACAGATCATCACGCTACTGGCCGAGGAGCCAAAGACGATCTCGCAGTTGGCCCAGGCACTGAATCTATCGCCGCCGAGTGTGCATACACACATCAACGACATGCTTCAGAGCGAACTGCTGCGCGAATCGGAAGAATTCGAGAAGCGGCACCCCAGCGAGCGTTATTACGAACCAAACTTTCCTGTTTTCAAAACTGAGGAATGTGCGGAGTTTCGTGCGCTGTGTGAAGAAATGGCGCAGCAACTCGCTGATCTTTTTGAGAAACGGCGCTCCAGTATGGAACGGGCCTTTAGCAAGACTAATCTATCGGCTCACGGGTGGGAGCTTTCCGATGTAACGCAGTGTCTCTATGCAAATATGTACCGCGGCGCCCGTACTCTGCTGGAACAACGCGGCCTCCTCACGCCCCGCCAGAAACACGCCAACGGCGCCGAATGGATCTTCTGGGCCGAAGAACGCGAATAGCCTGACGCCAAAGCTCGGGCAGTAGACCAGGGAGGTAGAACGAAATGAAAGCAGTACCACGTCGCAAAGTAATCTCGGCGCTGGCAACCGGTAGCGCGAGTTTGGCGCTCGCCGGGTTTTTGCGTACTGACGGAGTCAACGGACAAACCACTGGACCTGTGGCTAAGGCCTTCCAGGGACAACACACGCCAAAACCACTACCGTTCGATCCCGCAAAGCTAAAAGGTTTGTCTGAAAAGCTCATCAAGTCGCACTGGGAAAATAACTATGGAGGTGCGGTGAAAGCTTTGAATGCGGTCGAGCAACGACTTGCCGCGATGCTTGCCGATAAAGATTTACCGCCGTACGTCTACGGCGATCTCAAACGGGAAGAGCTGGTCCGCACAGGTTCGGTCGTGCTGCACGAAAACTATTTCGCGAATCTCGGGGGTGATGGCAAGGCCAGTGGGAAGGTTCTTGATCTGCTCAAGCAGTGGTTTGGAAGTTACGAGCAGTGGGAAGCGGAGTTTAAGAAAACCGCGAACGCGCTCGGTGGCGGTTCGGGTTGGACCATCCTTTCCTACAATCTGCACACGGGCGAAGTTCACAATTACTGGGCCTGGGATCACATGCACAACGCGCCGATGGGCCACCCGCTGTTGGTACTCGACATGTACGAACACGCTTACCACATGGACTATGGTGCGGCTGCCGCGAAATACATAGACGCTTTCATGCAAAACGTGAATTGGGATGAAGTAAATCGCAGAGTGGAAGCAGTCGGCAGTCGAAAGTAAGAGTCGCACGTTACTCAAACTTTCGGCAACTCCTTAATTATCTGATCGACGATGCGTAACGAGAGGGCCGAAATCGTCAGCGAAGGATTAACTCCAAGCGCAGTCGGGATAATTGAAGCGTCCGCTATATACAGACCTTCATAGAAAGGCGCAGCGCCGGTCTTCGCTTTATCAAAGACGTGGCCGAACTCATCAACCACTCCATCCGCTGCGGAATGGCCCATGCGGCAACCGCCGAGAGGGTGACTAAGAGCGATCGACTCAGCGCCGGCCGCTTCCGCTGTAGGCGTCAGAAATGGATTGATGAACTCGATTGCAGTTCCCTCTGGTCGCAGTTTTGTAGCGAGCTGTTTCAGCGTTTCCCTGATGGAGTCGTAAACGGGATCTTCCCAAAACTTCACATTCCCGGGTTTGCTGATGCGAAGTGGCGTCTCGCCGATCCCGCCAAGCCGGAACACGCCCTGAGACGACTCACGGCCCATCGCAACGACGCACATCATGTTTGAGACGCGCTCTTCTTCCGACTTAAAGAATTCAGCACGTTCGCTGCTGTTCCGCCAGATCTCTCTAATTAGCTGAGGAATACGTTTCTTCAAATAACGCAATATCGCCAGGAATAAAAAGCCGCCACCGGAGCCTTTCTCAACCAAACGCTGGATCAACGGCAGTCCTTCACCCACGACAGAAGCGAGCGCCGGCGGAATTCCTTGATCCTCGATGGTATGAAACAGCGCGGGATTAGGATTGTCGCGCGAGCCTTCGGGTCCTGTTCCTTTTTGATCGGTATTGAAGTGCGCGAAAGAAGTCGTGACCGGCCCGCGGACGATACTCGCACGCTCTTTAGTCCTTTCGAGAAATGCCAGATAGTCACCGTTAGTCGAAAAGCCTACGCCTACTTTGTCACTCAGGTTCGGCAGTGCGCCTTTCTGTTTCGAACGCAGCATTAACTCATTCGTTCCGAGGCAACCGGCGGAGACGATCACCATGCCGGCCGTCACCACTGTCTTGTCGACACTCGATGGATCGTCGTGACGTCTCTTGAGGTAGTGAATCTCGTAACCGCCGCCTGGCAGGGCCCGTATTACGTCAACCTCGCACAACGGTTCGATTTTCAGATTTGGAAACGCCGGCGGCGTGCCGTCAAACTTACCTAGTGCGGCGGCCATCAACTGCTTGTTAAGAGTGTGACGCGCACCGGGCAAACAACCTACGTTACACCTGCCCTGGCGCTCGCAGTAATTGACAGATTTTTCGAGAGGATAGTTGTGAGGAAGATTATCATTGGGCATGCCGGTGGAATCGACGCCCAACATGCTGTCCTCTGGTGTCAAATCGTTAATGGCCAGATCGACTGTCCCGTAGTCGCTGGTTAATTGTTTGCTGGCCAACTGAAAAACGCGTGCGCGATCGATCCACAAAGCGTTTGAACGATCGGGAACGGGAGGCGCCGGCGGATCAGAAGGCGGCGGTGGCGGAGGGTTTTCGTGGTAGCGTTTGATGCCCCGCGGGTTGGAAGAGTTATTGGGATCGGAACCAACGTCCCAGTGCGGTTTCAAATGTGCGGACCGCACCACGATGTTACTGAGTCCGGCGTTAATTGCATCGCCAGGCATCTTTACCCCAGTAAACGGGATTTGATGTGCGTCCCGTGCTTTTAATGCTGAGATCACGCTGAAACTGATGGCGTGCCGCGCCAGGTTGTAATAGTCTTCGCGTTCCTGTTTGGTCCATGACATAGGCCAGCGATCATCGGTGAGAACGAAGTCCGGCGGCTGAATGGTGATGTTTGAATAGATTAGTGAACCGCCGCCCACACCGTTGGCGCGAATGACAGTGACACCATCGCTCTTGCGACCAAACAGTCCGAGGAAGCCGCGAGTGCCCATGATGGTGAAATCGTAGAGTCCATCCTCGTTCCGCAGGCTCCTAAATAGTTTAGTAAAAACGTTTTCGTCTTTTGTCCTTCGGTAACAGCGACTGAAGATATCGAGAAAGCCACGAAAGTGATTCTGCGATGACCAATACTGCACGGGCTGTTTTTTATTGGCCAGGAATTCCGCCGTCTTAATCTCTTTGTCCTGCACCGTGCTGACGGGCGTGGTCCACCAGGTGCCTCGCTCGAGCATCAGGATGTCCTCACCCTTTTGTCTTTTGGTGAATTCTGTAGCCAACGGAATGGCAGTCATGGTGCCGCCAAAGCCCGTACCGATGATAACGACCGTGTGATCGTGTTTTGTTTGGGACATCGAGTAACCTCCGAATTGCGAGACATCGCCATATTTAATGCGATTAAGGCCCAATTCGTTTCTATGTATGTTAAACAAGAATAAGCATTGACAAACAACCTTGGGCCTACCTATCATGCTTTGGCGGCCGCTGAGCGTAGGGCAAAGTGGGCCGTATTGAAGCGGCTTGGATTCTCTCCGAAACGAGCTAACCCTATAACCTCTTTCCTCAGTCTTCCTTACATAAGATGACTTGAGCCTACTATCCCCCAACCATAGAGGAGTAACGATATGTTTAAATCCAGCAAGGGCATCCTGTCGGCCCTGGCAATAACAGCTTTGCTAATGATCAGTGCAGTGGCCACCTGTGCGCAGACCACCGGCAGCGTCACGATGAACGCAACCGTATCGAACTTTGTTGAGTTGACTTCCGGCGGAGCGGTCACGCTCACAGGCAATTCCGGTGGCAGCATCATCACGGACGGTACCGCAAATTCGCCCCTGGCAGTGGTTGTGAATCTGGGCGAATTGGGTCCGAGCAACACTAACAGTTTTGTGAAACTGAGCGTTCCGCTAAGACTTCGCAGCAACGTAGCCTATCAATTGAATATGGTGAGCAGTGTTGCCGGCGCGGGCGCGACCAGCTTCAGCCTGAAAGATACTGACGTTGGTTTTGGTTTGACTCCAGCCGCGCGACCCGCGAACCTCGCGGCAGGCGTAGACACGAACGCCACCCCTGGCGATCCAACTGTCGGTGGCAGCACGGATGCGAACGGACGTTGGGTGTTCGCGGGAGCAAACTCCACTCTCGGCGCGTATGCAGTGTCGGGTGCGGTGTTGAGTGGTCCGCGTATTAACAAAGCGGTCGCAGCCAACAGTGCCACTTCACTGGATGTTCCGTCTATCTTCGCTATCAAGCCGCAGTTCTTTGATCCCGCTCCGGCGATCACGATCACGGCTCAGTTTACCGTCGTAGCACTTTAATCTTTATCCCCTTCCCTGTTCTAAGTGGCGCCGGTCGTCAGCTTGTTTGCTGACGACCGGATATCCACATCCAACTCCTCCTCTAAGGACAAACAAATCATGCCCCGCCTAACAACTATCAATTTAATATTTTTGACAATGTTGCTGATGGTCTCTGCTGTTACGTGTTTAGGACAATCCACGACCGGCACCGTCAGCATGAGCGCAACGGTCTCAAAATTCGTCGAAATCAATTCCGGAGGTTCGGTCACTCTTACCGGCAACTCGGGTGGTGGCGTGACGACCGATGGAGTTGCCAACAGTCCTCTTGCCGTGTCGATCAATCTTGGCGAGCTTGGTCCAAGTAACACTAACAGCTTTGTAAGCGCTTCAGTACCGCTGAAACTTCGAAGCAATGCCGCCTACGTCTTATCGATGAGCGCAACCGTGACCAGCTCGGGCGCCTCAAGCAGCAGGATCGGTGCTGCGGATGTGGGATTTGGACTCGGAACAGTTTCGAGAACGGGTCTTGGCGTTAACGCAGGCGCTGACACAAACGCTACTTCCGGTGATCCAACCCTGGCCGCTAACGGCTCGATAAACGGAACGACTGGCCGTTATGAATTCACCGCTGTTAGATCGAATCTCAGCGCCTTCTCTTCCTCAACTACTGCGCTCAGTGGTCCTATCATCATGAACGCAGTTCCGCGCAGCAATGCGAACGGGCTCACCGTTCCCGCGATGTTTGCAGTGAAGCCTCAGTTCTTCGAGAACGGCACTACCACCATCTCCGTCACTTTCACCGTAACGGCGCCATAATGCGATTACGGCACGTCACATACTCACTTCTAATCACACTGCTTTTCCTCGCTTTCGCTCAAACAACTTTCGCGCAGGCGCTGGATATCAGCAGCGGTGGTTTGCCGACGATCACCGGGGCGGTGGGCGGATCTGTCACCGGCAGTGCGAGTGTGACAAATGATCTGGTAGTGACGATCAACTTCGGCGAAGTCTCCCCACTTAACACCAATTCGATCGTGAAGGTAGTCGTACCGATCGCTCTGCGAAGCAACCAGCCTTATCAAGTTGCAGTTTCGATGTCCGGGCTAAACAACGCCAATGCCCAGGCCGTGCAAGCGTCGGATGTGGGCTTTGGTCTTCAGAACATGCAGTTGTTGGGCGGCGCCGGCCAGATTTGCAATCAGAGCACTCACCTCATTCGTTCACCCTTCAACAACGATCCTGCCATTACTGCAACCGTAGGCAGTAACGGCCGCGTATCGTATCAATCGTCACTTGGCAATCTGTCCGGCTCGACAGTTATTATGAGTGGGCCGGTACTCTCAAAGAATAACAGTATCAAACGCCAGCAAAGCGACGGCTATACTTTTGATGCGATCTTCACTCTGACACCGCAGTTCTTCGCCTCTGGAATCTCTTCCGCAACTCTCATCTTCACCATCTCGGCTGGTCCAAATGTTCCCTGTTGAAAGGTTTGCATCATGTTGCGATTCACAGCAGTTCTATTCTGGATGTTTGTTTCCGTGATTTGCGCGACGGCACAGAGTCCTGAACCTACACCGAAGCCCACTGGAATCTCGTTGGCCCCGGCGAGACTTGAGCTCGAGATGCAACCCGGTCAGGAAACAACAGTGGTCGTGAATCTCGACTATCACAGCATCAGTGACAACGCACAACCAGTTCGCATCGTTGCCAGCCTGAACGATTGGACCATCGATCGCGACGGTCAGGTGAAGTTCGAAAGAGCGAACACGTTGCCCAACTCAGCAAGTTCGTGGCTGATCTACAGTCCGGCTGAAACAACTGTGATACCGGGAAATCTACATACGATCAGAGTCACTGTCTCAGTACCAAACGATGCGACTCCCGGAGATCATCTGAGCGCGCTGATCATCGAACAACGTCCCGATAACCTCAAGGTCAATGAGAATCGCCGGCAAATGGTGATTCGCTATCGAATGGCAGCGGTGTTCTATATCAAAGTACCGCAACTACGTCGCCAGGGTTCTTTGGAGAGTCTTCGCGCTGAGGCAATAGGAGACAAGGTGGTTGTAACTCCTTTGCTCAAGAACGCCGGAAACAGCGTGATTCGTCCACTTACTTCTTTGAAGGTGACGGACAACTCCGGCGTCTCTGTCGCTGAGTTGCCGCAAAAAGAATCGCTACCGGTGCTTGGTGGTGCTGAGTTACTGCAACCGCTCGTCCTCGAAACGCGTCTCGCGCCCGGCACTTACACAGTGAAATATCGAGTGGATTTTCAGGATGGAAATAGACCGACTGAAGGAGTCACTGAATTGGTGATCCCGCAGTCGCAACGAACGTCAACTGCACCGGCGAGTCGCGGGATGGCTGCGAGTTCAAACGAATGAGCACTGTTATTTGCAATGCGTTGTTTGGAGAATCGAGTGTGCCGCCGAGTGAAACGCGTGGTCCACTCGCTACAGGACTCGGATCGATTTTGTGCGGCACGTTGAGTCCATTAACAGCCTCCGGTGAAACCAGGGTGCCGGTGGCGTGCACGTCGACGATCGATAACTGACTTAGTTCTGAATCAAAGGCAGCTGAGATTTTGAAACTGCTATTTGAACGCACAAGCAAAGGGACACGAATAATTACATCGTCGCCCGACAAAGTTATTCGCACGGTGTTGCCACCGCTGCTCACAACGTCCACGTTGCTTTGTGAAAAAGTTGAAGCGACCGAAAGCGTGACGGTCTCACTAACAGTGGCTTTCAATGTCACGCGACCTGTTTGCGCGTCAACGCTCACAGGCACAAGAAACACCACCGCCATCAACGTGAAGATAAGACGACACCTCAAGTGAGAACTCCTGAATTAGATTCTTGAGTTTTATAACACACTCAATACCAACCGACTTCTAGTAAAAACATGACAGCCACAAAGCAGCACAAATTTCCTCGTTTAAGCTTGTTGTGCTTTTTGTGCCTTTTTGTGGCTAACACGGTGCTCGCGAATAAGAGCGACGCAGCTAAACCCACGACTCCCAAACCCGCGGCACAGGAAACATCGGTAATCATCGTTAACGAACGCGCACTCGTTGGACCAAACAGTGCGGCGCAATTACGTGGTGGACGACTGTTTCTTCCCGTCGCAACCATTGCTGAAGCACTTGGCGATACGTTCAGTTCCGATGCAACGTTGCGTGTCGTGACGATTCGTCGCCAAACGGGCATCACGGCGATCTTCAATGCCCCGCTGAATGAAGTGCGCGAGAATGGCGCTGTTGTGCTCACCGTTTCCGGCACTGCCGGCTTAGTCTTTCCACCAACACCGAGCGAGTTGATGCTTCCCGCCGAGATCGTCGCGGCGCTGTTTGATGTTGTCGTTCGTCGCGACGAGAGCCGCGCTATCGTCATCAGTCGTAAGGGAGTTCAAGCTGAAACGATTCGCAGCGGAGGCAAACATGCGCCGTGGCAACTCTTTCAGCTCGAGTACGACTACAACTTCAGTCGCTACACTGCGTGGTCCGACCACAACCTCGTGCTGCGCGGCACTGGACGCGTCGGGGACGCACGACTGAGCTTCATTACCAACTCATCTATCGGCATGACGCATAACTCGTCACGTTTGTTGGGTGGGACCGTAAGGCTGGACCGGCAAAATGGTCAGAGCTTCGTCGGCGGTGAGTTTGGTACGGGTACAGACGTTGAATTCCTGAGCGCAGCGGTACGCGGCGGACTGGTCCAACTTCCTTTCGACCGTGTGCGACTTGATTTTTTTGGCGGGCAGACGACTTCCGGAGTGGTCGACGCACTGTCCGACAAGTTGCGACTGAATCCCTACTCGGTCCAGTACGACACGAAGATCTTTGGGGCTATGGCAACAACCGCCACACATGCTCCACGTCAATCAGACTTCACGCTCTCTGCGGGCGCCATGCACTTCGGCGGATCGAATCGCACGGGAAATCTCGTCGCCGGTGGTCTCAAATACATCTCTGGTCTCAATCGCTTTCAGGCTGATGTGGCCATGGGCCAGTTTTCCGGAGTGGATCGCACTGGAACTAAAACATCCGGCACGGACTTCGCGCTCAGTCTTACTGGTTCGTATCATCTGACGGAACAACTGCTCGTGCAAGGCCGCTATACTTACGTTGGTCCAACTTTTCTCAGTCCTCAAAGTGGACTACACGAACCTGACAATCTGGTTGCCGCTGGCGTCACCTGGCAACCGCGGCGATGGCTTACGGCCGGATTGACCGGCAGTACTGCGACTACATCCGGACGGTTGGGCCAGTTCAATCGTTACGTAACGGCCAACGTAAGCATCGCTCCTGATAACAACTGGCCGTCGCTCTTCATTACTCACACGCAAACCAGCACGACGCAGTTGAGAAACGCCGCCTTTACGTTGATTAGTGGGACGAAGAAATTTCATCGCTGGAACATGTTTTTCAACGGCTCGCGCGTGCAGACGTTTGGGAACACCGCTCTCAACGCGCAAGTTGGCGGAAACATACGCATCAATGAATGGAACACTCTCGAGGTGAGCCAGTCGTTAGGTAGTCGTGGTCTCTTCAGTGGTATGGCCACGTGGCAAGTTGCGAATCTATTTAACAATCGCCTCGGCTTTAGTGGCGGAGTGGGTTACACAAGAAGCAACAACGCAGCGTTTCACACTTCCGAGCATCTGACTGCTTCGATTAAATTGCCGCGTCAAAGCACCCTGCAATTCAGCTACTTACGCACGGAAGCCGGCACGACGGCATTGCTCTCTTTACGTGGCTTGCTTTTCACTTCCAAACGCGCTGAACGCGCGATCAATGGTCCACTCGCAGACTTGAATTCTTATGCGTCGGTCTATGGCCGCGTCTACCAGGATGTGAATCTCAATGGCCGGTTCGATCAAGGCATCGATCAGCCACAGGCAAATGCGCGAGTTCGTGTTGATGGGAATCGTTACGTGGTTTCGGATGCTCTTGGCAATTTTCGCATCGACAGCGTTACTCGCGGCGAGCACGCTGTTTACCTTGACCTGTTGTCCGTGCGTGCTGATCTGACGCTGTTGGACCAGACACTGCAACAGATCATGATC
>Ga0068859_100000990_pt1 | contig 29074 bp, 23 predicted proteins | sample KBSSwiS22_FD_66585 | JGI IMG/M metagenome (GOLD analysis project Ga0068859, IMG submission 66585) | Switchgrass rhizosphere microbial communities from Kellogg Biological Station, Michigan, USA - KBS Switchgrass S2-2 | ecosystem: Host-associated > Plants > Roots > Rhizosphere > Soil ...
AATTTTTGATTGTCCGGATTTTCGGCTAAACTTTTTGCCACGATCCAGGGCTCTTTTTTCTGCATGTATTGATTGCCTTTACGACTGAGATCAATCACTTCAAATAAAGCATCCCTGAATTTATATTCTTCCAGTAAACTTTCAATTTTTGATTTTGAGTTTTCAATTTCTGCTATCACCAGCTTATCATTATCATCTAAAAGAGCTGTATGTAATGGTGGCACTTTGCCGCTGCATAATTTATGCATCAGCACCCATGTTCTGTTTACAAAATTCCCGAAAATGCTTACCAGTTCACTGTTATTCCTGTCCTGAAAATCTTTCCATGTAAAATCATTGTCTTTAGTTTCAGGTGCATTGGCACATAAAACATAACGCAGCACATCTTCGCAACCAGGAAAATCATTTATATATTCATGTACCCATACCGCCCAATTCCTGCTAGTACTTACTTTTTCACCTTCAAGATTTAAAAACTCGTTTGCGGGCACATTATCAGGCACAACAAAGTCACCATGTGCTTTTAGCATTGCAGGAAAAATAATGCAATGGAAAACAATATTATCCTTTCCTATAAAATGTACCAGCTTGGTATCTTCTTTACACCAGTAATCAGCCCAATTATTGGTTAGTTCTTTTGTTGCAGAGATATATCCAATAGGTGCATCAAACCATACATACAATACTTTTCCTACATCCTCCGCTTTGCTCCCATCAGATAATGTGTACAATATTTCATCCGGCAAAGGCACTTTTATTCCCCAGTTACTATCTCTTGTCATGGCCCGGCTCTGCAAGCCACTGTCTAACCAGCTTTTGCATTGGCCGTACACATTATTTTTCCATTCTCTATGCCCCTCAACAATCCATTCCTTTAACCAGCCTTCATAATCCTGCAAAGGAAAATACCAATGCTTCGTTTTTTTCTTAACAGGAGTAGCATCACTTAATGTGCTTTTTGGATTGATCAATTGTTCCGGAGATAAAGTACTGCCGCATCTTTCACACTGGTCGCCATACGCATTTGGATTTGCACAAATTGGACAAGTGCCAACAATATACCGGTCAGCTAAAAATGCTTTTGCCTTTTCATCATAAAATTGCTCCGTTTCTTTTTCTTCGAATAACTTATCGTTATACAACTTAGTAAAAAAATCAGCTGCAGTTTTATGATGCAACGGGTTTGAAGTACGGGAATAAATATCAAACGATATTCCCATCTGGCCCATACTTTCTTTGATGATGGCATGATACCTGTCCACCACTTGTTGTGGTGTAATTCCTTCCTTCATAGCACGTATGGTAATAGGTACACCATGTTCATCGCTACCACCAATAAACTTTACGTCCCTGTTTTGAGCACGTAAATAGCGTACATAAATATCTGCCGGCAAATAACAGCCGGCAAGGTGGCCAATATGCACTGGCCCATTAGCATATGGCAGTGCGGCAGTAATTAAATATCTCTTTGGATTGTTCATTGCGGTGCAAAATTACCGAAAGCGGGGGCAATCCCCAAAGAAAATGGCACGCAGAGGGGCAGAGGGCGCTGAGGAGCTAATTATTTATCTGGTATTTGTTCTTTTTGATTGTGAAAAAGTTGTCGCACTTTTTTTATGCAGCCTGAATGGTGCAGCGTTTTACGCAATTGTTAGTTTTTCCTCTGCGTCCTCTGCGTCCTCTGCCCCTCTGCGTACCAAATGCCTTCGTGTTAGCGTTTCAATTCATTGATAGCAACCTGTGGCAACAACACTTTATGGCATTGCTCCACCACAATTTCTTTAGCAAGAGAAAAGTTTGCTTTTTGCAGGATATTTTCTGATGAAGCACCAATCTTTACCGCGTAGGTGCCTGCTTCTGCTATCCATGCCGATCTTGCAGGATCAAACGAAGCCATATCTTTTGCCGTGATCACAAATTGCAAGGTTTGCTTTTGCCCGGGCTGCAGCAAATTAGTTTTGCCAAAGGTTTTTAATTCTTCCGCAGGTTTTTGTAATTTTTGTGCTGGTGCAGTAAGGTACAATTGCACCACTTCTTTTCCGGCAACTAAACCAGTATTTTTCACATCAACTGTTGCAATGATTTTTCCATTAAATGATGTCGCACTTAATTTAAGATTACTGTATTCAAACTTAGTGTAACTTAAACCGTAACCAAATGGATAAGCTGGTTTTACATTAAAAGTGTTGTAATAACGATAGCCTACATAAATACCTTCTTCATAAGTAACCTCAGCAGGAATTTGCGGCATATCAAACATGCCTTTTGTTTGCTGGTCAGTAAATTCTTTTCCGGGAAAATTCTTACCGGTAATTTCATCTTCATATTTTACAGGAAATGTGGTGGCTAATTTACCACTGGGATTTACTTTACCACTTATGATATCTGCTACTGCATTGCCTGCCTCCAGGCCTGGTTGCCAGCTAAGCAACACTGCATCCACCAAACTACTCCAGCTTGAGGTTTCAATTACGCCACCTGCATTTATTATCACCACTACTTTTTTGTTTTTTGCATGAAAGGCATTGCTCACGTTGGTGATGAGTTGTAATTCTTCTGCTTTTAAATTAAAATCATTGGCCACTTTTCTGTCAGACCCTTCGCCGGCATTTCTTCCAATGGTTATTAATGCAATATCATCTGCTGCCGCCTTTACATCAAACAAACTATTTTCAATGGTCATTTCAGTAATGCGTGGTGTGGGATTAAAGAATTCTTCAAAAAAAGTTTTCTTAGGTTGTTTTGCTTTTTCTGCATCTACATAAGTTTGATAAGTGTTGTTTAATGCTTCATCCAGTTTATATCCTGCATTGGATAAACCTTGCACCAATGAAATAGTGTAAGCTTCATTTACATCACCGCTGCCGGTGCCACCACTCACAAAATCGTAAGAAGTAATACCGAATGCTGCAATTTTTTTTGCCGCTGCTATGGGCAATGTATTGGTATTATTTTTTAAAAGTACCATTCCATCTGCCGCCGCATTCCGGGCAATAATGGCATGTGCTTTTAAATCGGGTGCATTACTAAACGCATATTTTTTATATGCAGGGGAAGATAAAATATAATTTACAATGCGCTCTGCATTTTCATTGATCACTTTTATATCAAGGCTGCCGTTGCTAACAGCATCGGTGATAGCTTTTTTTTGTGCTGCTGTACCAGGCATCAGCAAATCATTGCCCGCTTTCATTTGTGCCACTGCATCTTTACCACCAAACCAATCGGTCATTACTATACCTTTATAGCCCCACTCTTTTCTTAAGATGGTGGTAAGCAGATCATATTCTTCAGAAGTATACGTACCATTTATTTTATTGTAAGAACTCATCACCGTCCATGGCTTTGATTCTTTCACTGCAATCTCAAATCCTTTTAAATAAATTTCACGCAATGCTCTTTCGCTGATAATGGCGTTTACTGTATTACGGTTTCTTTCCTGGTTGTTGGCTGCAAAATGTTTTATGGAAGTGCCCACGCCATTGCTCTGTATACCATTCACCATCGCTGCGGCCATCTTGCCGGCAATTAAAGGGTCTTCGGAATAATACTCAAAGTTTCTGCCGCCTAATGGATTGCGGTGAATGTTCATGCCCGGTCCTAAAAGCACATCCACACCATACTCTTTTACTTCGTTGCCCATAGCTTTGCCTACCTGCTCTACCAGTTTGGTATCCCAGGTAGAAGCCAGTAGAGTAGCCACAGGCCATGCCGTGGCATAATAAGTTCTTCTGTCGGTTACACGTGTGGGGCTGATGCGTAAACCTGCAGGCCCGTCTGCAACAACGGTTGCGGGAAGGCCTAAATGCGGAATGGCAAATGTAGTTCCTGCTGCACCGGGTACTTTATCTTCTATCTGTCCAATACCAGTACCACTGCCTTCATTTCCACCGGGTAGCTTCATGCCCATGCCCACCACAAGATTTACCTTTTCTTCCAAAGTCATTTTGGCTACCAGTGCTTTAGCTGTATTGTTTTGTGCAGTAAGTGATAACCCGGAAAGGATTGTAAACAGGCATACAATTATCTTTTTCATACAAGCAAGTTTAAATTATCATTGCGTTATTATGACACAATGATAGTTATTATTCCGGAATTATTAAAATTTATTTTTATTCTGCCTGAAAAATTTACTTTTACGTATGAGTTTTGAGAAAGAAATAAAAGAGATTTATGCTAAGGGGCATGAGAAATACCTGCGGAGCATATCGGTGGATTGCATCATTTTTGGCTTTTATGAAAATGAGCTGAAAGTATTGTTACTACAGGCAAAATATGCCGGCTTATGGGCTTTGCCCGGTGGTTTTATTTTGAAAGACGAACACATGGACGATGCCGCTAAACGTATTTTACAACAGCGTACCGGTGTGGATGATATTTACATGCAGCAGTTTCATGTATTTAGTGAACCAGGCCGCTCGACAAAAAAAGCCAATAAACAATTTTTAAAAAATGTAGGGATAGAAATGGAAGAAAGCTGGTTGTTTGACCGCTTTATTACAGTGGGTTATACGGCGTTAGTAGATTTTTCCAAAGTAGAACCTGTTACTGATATTCTTTCTTCTGATTGCAGGTGGTTTAACATTCATGCTATTCCTGAAATGATACTTGATCACCGGAATATTTTAGATAAGGCTTTGGATAACTTACGGATGCAATTGAATTATCATCCGCTTGGTTATAATTTATTGCCTGAAAAATTTACTATGCCCGAATTACAAAAATTATACGAAACTATTTTAGACAGAAAATTAGACCGCAGGAATTTTCAACGCAAAATTGTGGGCACCGGTATTTTAAAAAGATTGAACGAAACTAAAAAAGGTGTGGCACATAAAGCGCCGTACTATTATAAATTTGATTTGCGTAAATATCAAAAAGCGCTGAAAGGTGGAATGGGGTTTGAGTTATAAAAAAGCCATCAACGCATTGATGGCTTTTACATGTATTCTTCTACTATGCTCCACTATTTTTTCATCGTCTTTTCCACTGCTGCAATTGCTTTTACAGTTTTCACTATGGAATCAGGCGTAACCGAAATACTATCGATACCCAGCTCCACTAAAAACTGTGCAAAATCAGGAAAGTCTGATGGACCCTGGCCGCAAATGCCCACTTTCACTTTCATTCGTTTAGCCGTAGTGATCAGCATTCGCAACAATTCTTTTACTGCCGGGTTGCGCTCATCGTACAAATGTGCGACTAAAGAAGAATCCCTGTCCAGCCCAAGTGTTAGTTGCGTAAGATCATTGGAGCCAATGGAGAATCCATCAATATGTTTTGCAAATTCTTCTGCCATAATAATATTGGACGGCAGCTCTGCCATTAAAAACATTTCCAGTTCTTCTTTGCCTCTTTCCAAACCATATTCTTTCATGGTGTCCTGCACTTTCAATAATTCTTCTACCGTTCTGCAAAAAGGTACCATTACCACCACATTTTTTAAACCAATCACTTCTCTTACTTTCCTGATGGCTTTGCATTCCAAACCAAATGCTTCTTTATAGGCAGTTGCATAATAACGGCTGGCGCCACGCCACCCGATCATCGGGTTTTCTTCATGCGGTTCAAAATATTTGCCTCCGAGTAAATTATAATATTCATTGCTTTTAAAATCACTGAAGCGAACGATCACTTTGTTGGGATAAAAAGCCGCTGCAATCTTTGCAATACCATGACTCAAGCGCTGAATAAAAAAATCTTCTTCGTTCTCAAAACCCTGCGTCATTTTTTTTATGGTGGCAGAAAGTTCTTCGTCATTCAATTCTTTATGTTTCAGCAATGCCATCGGGTGCACCTGTATGTAATTGTTGATGATAAATTCTTCTCTTGCCAAACCTACTCCCGCATTGGGCAAATGCGAAAATTTAAATGCTAAATTAGGAGAAGCCACATTCAGCATGATAGGCGTTTTCACTTTCGGCAGATCATTCAGGTCGGTCTCAATTTTTATAAACGGCACGTCGCCTTCATACACAATGCCTTCATCACCTTCGCAGCAGGAAGCGGTGATCACCTGCCCGTCGCTGAGTATATCAGTTGCCACTACAGAACCAACGATTGCCGGTATGCCTAATTCTCTCGCTACAATTGCTGCATGACAAGTTCGTCCACCCTTATTCGTTATGATGGCCGACGCTTTTTTCATAACCGGTTCCCAATCAGGATCGGTCATATCTGTTACCAGTACATCCCCCGCCTGGAATTCGTGACCTTCCGTAATGCGTTTATCTAAAGAAAACAAAACGGCTACTTTGCCAGTACCAATTTTATCTCCTACAGCAATACCTTTAAATAAAGTTTTACGTGGTACTGCAGCATCCATCACGTACTCTGTAATTTTATTAAAATCTTTGCGGGAGTGAATGGTTTCTGGCCTTGCCTGTACAATAAACAATTGTTTGCTTAATCCATCTACTGCCCATTCCACATCCATGGGGCACCAATGGCCTTTAAGTTTGGTATAGTAGGCTTCAATTTTTGTTACCCACTGTGCCAATTGCAGCACTCGTTCGTCCTTTAAACAATAGCGTTGCTGTAAAGGCTTTTCAACCTGTATGATCTGTACTCTTTCATCAGGATTATCTCCATACACCATCATCTTATCTTTTTTACCTAATTTTTTTTCGATGATGCTGGAAAAACCTTTTTCTAATGCAGGTTTAAACACAATGTATTCATCCGGAGATACTGAACCCTGCACAATCATTTCGCCTAAACCATAAGAGGCATTGATAACCACTACATCTTTAAAACCGCTTTCGGTATCTAATGAAAAGGCAACACCCGATGCACCCAAATCACTACGCACCATTTTTTGTATACAAACGGAAAGTCCGATGCTAAAATGATCGTAGCCAAAACTCTGGCGGTAACTGATAGCACGGTCAGTAAAAATGGAAGCAAAACAATTTCGCACGGCGTTCATTAAAGGTGCAGGACCACGAACATTTAAATACGTTTCCTGCTGGCCTGCAAAAGATGCATCGGGCAAGTCTTCTGCAGTGGCAGAAGAGCGCACTGCCACATCAGTCATATCCTGGTCGTACGTATTACTGAGTTCGTAATATTTTTCAATGATAGCATCACTCAGTTCCCTGGGAAATTTCGCATTCTTTAAAAGCTGCCGGGCCTGTAATCCGCCACGCCGCAACGATTCAATATCATCCAGTTTTATCTGGTTGATAATATTGCGGATGGCTTCGTCCAAATTATTATACCTGATAAATTCACGGTACGCTGCAACCGTAATAACAAATCCATTGGGAATTTGTATACCAAGGCTTGTAAGATTTTGAAGCATTTCGCCGAGAGAGGCATTTTTTCCGCCGACTCGTTCAATGTCGGCAAGGCCTACCTTATCCAGGTCGGCTAAGTAAACAGACTTTTTCATAATAGCAATTTATTTGGTTAGGCAATCGTGGTATAAAGAAAGGCAATAGTTTTTACAGGGTCAAGTAAACGTGTAAAGGATACATCAACTTATTATGAACATACTGTTAGTAAAGGTTGACAACCTTGACAAAAAGTTTTCTCATAGTATTCTCGTCAAAGGTTGACAACCTTGACAACCTTAGAAAACCGTATTTTTAATATTCAAAGTATACAGATGAAAAGAAAACAGTTTATAAGTTCAATTTTACCAGCGGCGGCTTTACTGCAACCGGCAGGCGCATGGGCAGCACAAAAAAGTATTGATGAAGAAAAGTTAGTGATAAAACCTCCTTACTTAAAAAAGGGTGATACCATTGGCATTACCTGCCCTGCAGGTTTTATTACTGCAGAAGATATACAACCGGCAGTAGACAAAATGAAAGAATGGGGTTTTGAGATCAGGATCGGCAGTACTGTGGGTAAAAAAGATTTTACTTTCGGTGGTACAGATGAAGAGCGCCTGCAGGATATGCAACAAATGCTGGATGATAAAAGCATTGACGCCATCATGTGTGCAAGAGGTGGTTATGGTGCTGTGCGTATCATTGACAATATTGATTTTAAAAAATTCATCACAAAACCCAAATGGATCATCGGCTTCAGCGATATCACCGTTATCCATTCTCACCTGAATAAGAATTTTGGCATCGCTTCTATTCATTCTAAAATGTGCAATAGTTTTCCCAGCGACTGGAGTACTGCAGAGCCCATACAGATTGAAACTATTGAATCGATACAAAAATGTTTAACCGGGCAAAGGATGCAATACACGGCTGAGCCCAATGAAAAAAATAAACCGGGCATAGCAGAAGGAATTTTAATTGGCGGCAATTTAAAAACATTAGAAACACTGGCAGGCAGCAAAAGCGATATTAATACCGATGGCAAAATATTATTTGTGGAAGATACCGGAGAATATTTGTACAGCATCGATCGAATGTTCTGGAACCTTAAACGTACAGGAAAATTAAGTAAGCTTAAAGCATTGATCATTGGCGGCTTTAAAATAAAACCTGCAGAAGACCCTGCAGAAGAATTTGGAAAGACACTTACTGATATTGTATTGGAAAAAATTACAGCATACAATTATCCTGTTTGTTTTGATTTTCCTGTTGGCCATCAAAAAAATAATGTGGCATTAAAATGCGGTATAAAGCATAAGCTTACCATTACGGCAACTGCTGTTTCACTTATTGAAAGCAGGTAATGCAATTGTATTACCGTATCAAAATACTTGTACCACTCTCAAATATTGCTTTATTCGTCCAGGGATCAATGTAGCTCAGTTGCCAAACGTAAGTACCGGCCATAGCTTTTATCCCTTTATAGTAGCCATCCCATCCGGCAACAGGGTTGGTAGTGGCAAACATCAATTCTCCATAACGACTGAACACTTTTAATGTAAACTCTTTTGCAAGGTCGGCATTAGTAGCTCTTAACTTGTCATTTATACCGTCACTATTAGGCGTAAACGCATTGGGCACTTTTATCAGGCAGGCCGTTAATACTTTTACAAAAATGGCATCGCTTGCTTTACACCCATTATTATCTGCATCTAAAGTATAATTTGCTGAAACATTGTCAGCCATTATTTGAGAAGAGGTGGCGCCTGTATTCCATAAATAATTATAACCGGGGACAGAAGGCACACCTATTTGCAATGGCATTGCAGGGCATAAAATAGTATCATTACCCAAATTAATTTTAGGTACAGCAAATATTTGTACCTGTTTACTTACTACTGCATTGCCGCAATATTTATCTGTGCCGGTAAGTTTTATGGTGTAAGTACCTTCATTAATATAATTGAACTGCACCTGCACCTGGTTTTGTATAGTTACACCATCGCCATTATCCCAGGTATAATTTACAATGTTGCTACTGATAACTCGTGTAAGCGATAGTGTTTTATCGGAACAAACCGGTGTCGTAAGTCCTGTAAAATCAATAACAGGCAATGCAGCTACCTGTAAGATGGTGCTCGCTGTATCCGTGCAGCCATAAACATCTGTAGCTGCTAGTTTAATGTTGTATGAGTTGCTGCCGGTATATACATGCGGCGGCGGTGTTGTTCCTGCAAATTGTGTATTATCTCCAAACAACCAAAGATATTGCAGGTTGTTACCTGTTGAATTATTGGTAAATGTTACAGGCGTATTTACACAAATAGTGCCTTTTGGATTCATTGTGAATGCTGCAAGAAAAGCATTGTCCAATGTAATAGTTTGTGTAACAATATCGCTGCAGAAACCATTATCTACTTTTAATTGTATAGTGGTGGTACCTGTTGTGGTGGGGAAAGTTTTTGTAACGGTTTGTCCTGTAGCAGTAGATCCATCTGCAAATGTCCATACCCAGGAATTGATGCCGTTACCGCCGGGATGTGTAAACGTAACTGTATCCATTTTACAACCAAACTTTACCTGGCTGGTAAATGCTGCAGAAGGTTTTACTAATGCGGTAAATGAAATAGTTTCTGCAATATTTTGTGCGGCGCTGCAGGTATCAATAATGCCATTACCATCTGTACCGATCTTATCGTGAATAACATAATTACCAAAAACATTTACAGGCTGTGCAAATTGCAGCAGTACCCAGTTGGTATATCCTGAAGGGCAGGTTGCGGCATCGGTAACGGCTGCATTAATAGTTACTGCTGATGGCCCGGTGATAGTATAGTCAGACCCATCTGCACTTACAGTGGAACATTTAATGGGCTTACTGTAAAATAATTTTGCAAATGAAGGATTGCATTTATCAAACTGTACCGAATCAAATTTAGGTGCAGGTGCTTGTGTGGTAACAAATGCTTTGTTATAACCTGCAGGCATAAACGCATAACAGGTATCTGCCAAAGTATTATTATCTGTACCATTGCCAATAGTAAGTGTAAAGTTACCCGCAGTCAACGGGTTTTGTAAGTTCACAATAATTTGTGTGGTGTAAGTGTTAGCCGTACAATTGTAATTAATGCTGCTGATGGGCCATGTTCCCGGGGTGATGGTAAACTCTGACGTTCCGGAGAGTGTTGAGCAAAGTACCGGCTTATCAAAATCCAATACCAATTTATCAGGATGGCATTCATCAAAACTAATGGACTGCACTACCGGCGCTATTGTGGTTTGATTGATAACAAAAGGAATACTGGCCGGTGCCATCATGTTGCTGCAAGTGTCAATAAAAGTATTATTATCAAACCCATTTCCAATTACCAGTTGATAGTTGCCATGAGGTAATGGATTTTGCAGGATAATATGCAGCATATCAGTGTAAGGATTAGTGCCGGTACAAACTGTTTGCACCGATGCAGCTAAAATATTTCCCGGCTGAATAATAAACTCACTACCAGTAGGCGTTACACTACTACAAAATACCGGTTTGGTTAATTTTACATCCAGTGCTGTTGGTGCACAACCGCTGAAGGTGATGGTATTTACTGTAACGGGAGTAATTGATGCTACGGTAAATGGTATAGCAGCAGGAAGCATAAAAAGTCCGCAGACATTCTTCAAAGTATTTCCATCAGAACCATTAGCTACATTTAGCTGGTAACCACCTGGAGATAGTGGTGTCTGAAAATTAATGATCACAGAAGGTACTCCATTTGCGCCAAGACTGCAATCAGATACAATGCCCGTAATAACATGAGTTCCGTTGGTAACAGAAAACTCCGAACCTGAAAGAGGAGTAAAAACAATAGAATTACATAAAATATCCTGCGAAAAAGTAACTTTTAATTTAGAAGCATCACAGCCAACAATGCTTACATCAGTAATGGTGGGTAAAGAATTATCGGTCAGCCATGCAGTACCGGTAAAATCCAGGTTGTACCCTGATTGTGAACTTGACCAGTTGTTTACCATCATCAGGTAATCATGCCCTGCAACTAAATTCAGCAACCTGTTATATTGTGAACCTGGCACGCCGCCTGCACAATTAACATCTGAGGTTCCGGCTGTAGTGCAACCTGTAGTTCCCGATTGTCCGCTTAAGTTTAATGATACTCTTAAATCAATAAGGTAAACATCATTTGGTGGATGTCCAGTAATGTCCATTATTTCCCAATCGTAATCATCCCCGCCTACAAAAGGAGTGATTAGAAAACCAAAAGTTCCGGACTGGAAACAATGAAATTTATACCAGAGAGAATTGTTTGTTGTTACCTGTCCGCAGCCAGATGATTGATTAGGCAGATTGGGGCCTGTACAATTTGATACATTATTTTCTTTGAAAGGCAGATACCCGCAAACAGCATTGGCCGTACTTGGCAAGCGGCCTGGTCCGGCACATGGCCCCTGGGCGTTTGCAAAAAATGTGGATGATAATAAAAGGATAAGTGTAAATAAACGCATTAGTTAGTTTTGGTTTCGTAAATTTAACCAAAAACCATACCTCATTTTATAATATTGTACATAAAATTTACACACGCTCAAAGTCTCTGTCGGCTTAAACTGGTCACCAGCATTGGTTTTGCAAGTCGGGTGATTTATAGAGTGGGTTGAAAAGCATTACTAAAACAATAGAAAATGAAGCATTTTGTATATTTGGTAAAACAAAAGAATGATTGTAAAAGAAATAACTAAAGATAAAATTACAGTTTCATTTTCTGCCATTGTTGGTAAACAAGGGTTAAACAATATTAAAGAATACATTGAATTTTTGGAGACTGCAGGAATATCTAAAAGAAAAAAAACTCCCAAAGCTATTATAGAAAAATTACCTGATGAAGTCAATAAAGTTGTTTTTGAAAAGTTTAAAAAAGCAAAAGGGTATTTATGATCAAACTTCCCCCCTACTTAAAAAAAGGCAACACTATCGGTATCACGTGTCCTGCCGGGTACATGGCAGCAGAAAAAGCACAAACCTGTATCACTGTTTTGCAGCAATGGGGTTACCAGGTAATGGTAGGCAAAACATTGGGTAGTAATTCGGTAAATTATTTTTCTGCAACTGATGAAGACAGAAGGGATGAACTGCAGGCTATGATGGATGATACTTCCATCAATGCTATTTTATGTGGCCGTGGTGGTTATGGTGTGGGCAGAATTATTGATGACCTGGACTTTACAAAATTTAAAAAAAATCCAAAATGGATCATTGGCTTCAGCGATATTACTGTTTTGCACAGCCATATTTATACGCATTTAAAAATTGCCACCATGCATGCACCCATGGCCGCTGCATTTAATGATGGTGAATATAAAAATGAATTTATCCAGTCGTTACAAAAAACTATAACAGGTAAAAAAGCAAATTACAAAGTTGCTGTGCATCTTTTTAATAAACCAGGTATTGCCAGTGGTGAGCTGGTGGGTGGCAATCTTTCCTTACTGGCGCATTTAACTGGCACGCCATCCGACATCAATACCAAAAACAAAATTCTGTTTATAGAAGATATTGGCGAATACATTTACAATATCGACAGGATGCTATACCAGTTAAAACGAAGTGGTAAGCTGGATAAACTGGCCGGCCTGATCATTGGTGGCTTTACGGATATGAAAGATACCGAAAGGCCTTTTGGTAAAACTGTTTACGAAGTAATACAGGATATTATTGCTGAATACCAATACCCTGTTTGCTTTAATTTTCCTGTTAGCCATGGTAAAGAAAATTATGCGCTTAAAGTGGGTGGTACTTACGAATTGAAAGTTACCGGCAAGCTGGTACAGTTAAAAGAAAAATGACAACAATTTGGTAACATTAAAAATTTGGAACCAACGATTTTATCATTATAATTTTGTGAAAAATGAACAAACTCACACAACAGGAGTTGTGGGAAAAGATCCAAAACTTTAAGCTTGATGACCCAACATCCGCTCTCCCCTTCTCCCAAAAATTAGCAAAACAAAACAATTGGGCAACCACATTTACTAACCGTGCAATTGAGGAATACAAAAAATTTATCTTCCTCTGCTGTATCTCACCCACAGGCGCATCGCCTTCGGAAATTGTAGATGAAGTATGGCACTTACACCTCACTTACACCGACAATTACTGGAACCAGTTCTGTAAAAAAACATTGTCGCAGGAAATTCATCACCACCCCAGTAAAGGCGGCACTACTGAAAAGGAAAAGCATACTAACTGGTACGCACACACTTTAGAACTGTACGAAGCAACTTTTAACAGCAAGGCGCCGGCAGACATCTGGCCTCCCAGTCAACAGCAACCCGGGGACATTGATGAAAAAATATATGAGCCAGCATTCTTTAAAATGCTGGTTTTTATTTTTACGGCGGCGCTGGTCATTTTTATTACAGCAGTCAATCTTTTTCACACCAAAGGCCCGGATTTTTTAGTGTACTACTTTATCATTTGCTTAGCCGGTTTAATTGCAGTATTCATTTCGCAAATACATAAAAATGCAAAACTAAAATCGGTGATACTGGATAACCTGCCGCAAAAATTCACACCTTATCAAATGGCAAGGTTTTTATACGGTAATCATCGTAGTTATCAAACCGCATTAGTGGACCTGTTAAGAAGAGGCATCATTCAAACCAATGGTAACGATTATAAAATTATAAGACAACAGTTGTATAATGAAGAGGGAGGAGATAATCCTTTATTGCAACCCCTGATGCAAAAATTTAAAACTGATGTTTTTTTTACTTACAGCACTGATGATTTTTTTACTTACAACGAGGGATTAGCGATGATTGACAGGGATACCCTTTTACATCCGGATATTGAACGCTTATACCGGCTTTCGACAAAGGTGGATTATCAAAAGCTCATCATCCCCGGTATAGTTTTCCTGGTTGGTTTGGCAAGATTTTTACAAGGGTTGGCCAATGACAAGCCAGTAGGATTTTTAGTACTTGAAATGGGTGCTTTTGGATTGCTTTCCATGGCGATACTGCAATCATTTTCTTACACCAAAATGGTGAGGCAACACCTGGGTCTTTACTGGCAGGAACAAAACAGTGATGGTTTAAGCAGCAATATCATTAACAACTTTACCATCTTAGGCACAGTTGCAATTGCTGGATTTGCAGAATACAGTGTACTAAAAAACGTTTTCAGTTCTTTCACCACACAACAAAAGAATTTTTCCGGCAGTGGGTCTGCAGGATGCAGCAGCGGTTGCGGAAGCAGTTGCAGTGGCGGGGGTGGTTGCGGAAGTGGATGCGGCGGTGGTTGTGGTGGTGGATGCGGTGGCTGCGGCGGAGGTTAAATTACTTCCGCAACAAACTATCCAGCTTATGTTTATACAGATCAAACGTTGCCAGGTTATGATGCGTACCATCTTCAATAGTAATAAACTCATCTGTTGGTTTTAAAACATTTTTCAGTCTTGATGCACGCCGGTAAGGTATCACCCAATCATTGGTACCATGAAAGATAGTGATGGGATAATTTACGTCTTGTAAATATTCATTCGTAGGAATTTTATACGCTATCATTCTTTGTGTGGGATAAATGAATGCATATGCTGCAAACACATCGGGGATGCTGTAATAAGGCGTTTCCAGTATCAGCCTTTTACAATTGGTTTGCGATGCCACATAAGCTGCAACACCAGTACCAAAAGATTTTCCATACAGGATAATACTATCTTCATGATACCTGGCCAATGCCATTTTTTGTACCTGCAATGCCTGGTCAAGTATCTTCTTTTCTGTTCTGTTGCCGGTACTTTTTCCATACCCGGGATAGTCTTCCATCCAAACCTCATAACCATTTTTTGTAAACGCTTTTGCAAATTTTGCATAGCGTTCAATATTTTGCCTGTTGCCATGAAAATATAATACCACGCCTTTACGAAGTGAATCATCCGGAAAAAATTTCACCATGTTCATGGTATCCGTTTCATTAAAAGGAATATTCACTTCCTGGAAAGGCACATTAAAATGAAACACATGATCTGAAGTAAATTTTTCAGGCTTAAACAAAATATATTCCTGTAAATAAAATAAAGCAATACCAATAACAGAATACAGCAATACAATTACTTTTATCCAACGGAATATTTTACGTTTCCGCAAACGTCGTTTTTCATTATCCATTATTACTTATTAAATTATTCATTACACCTGCAATATATCCCGTATAAAATTATGGTATTCCGGAAAATCAGGCAGGTTATTATGTTTACCGCCCTGTATCCTTATCAAAGTTATTTTACGTGGATTTAATCGTTGTAATTTTTCGCTATTGCTGATGGGTATTAAAAAATCTTTGGTGCCATGCAAGATGTATGTGTGACAGTTTACTTTGGGCAACCATTTATCGGTACGCAAATGATAACGCAAAATATATTTCACCGGCAAAATGGGCAAAAACCTTTCAATGGTTTTTCTAAAACTAAAATACGGTGCATCTAAAATTAAATAGCGTGGTGTATTATCTGCAGCAAGTTTTGTTGCAAAACCACTGCCTAAACTTCTGCCATACATTATCAGGTGATTTTGCGGGTATGTTGTAGCAAGCGTATCATATACAAATTGCATATCGCTCAGCATATCTTTTTCGTTGCGCTTTCCGGTGCTTTTGCCAAAACCACGATAATCCACCAGTACCACATCGTATTGATAGCGGTAAAAATCCCTTGCATATTTTGCCCAACCTTTTATGCTGCGGCTGTTGCCATGAAAATATAAAATAAGACCCAGTGGTTTTTGGGTATGAAAATGCAGACCGTTGATCCTTACGCCTGGTTCCACATCAAAAAACAATTCCCTGAATGGTGCATCATATTTGTAAATAAAATCCTGCCGCAGTTTCTCCGGTTTAAAAATAAATTTTTCCTGCACAAAATAAACGATAACAGAAAGCACCGCAATGCCGCCAATGATATAGAGTATGATGAATAGCAAGGGTTAGTTGATGGTTGAAAATTGATGGTTGAAAATTACGAGCACACTGTTAAATTAGGCATTCTATAACTATCAACAAACTTCCGTAATAAAACATCAATAATTCTCCGCAGCAGCGGATTATGGAGTAAACTGTTTTTTCCAGGCTTCGGTACCCCCAATAAGATTAATGAGATTGGTAAAGAGAAATTTTTCCTGCAGCCGCTGGATGGCGATCTGGCTGCGGATGCCTTTGCGGCAATAGAATATCACGGGTTTATCGGTTGCTATTTTTTCCGCCTGTTGTATAATTTCCCCCAGCGGGATGAGTTCTCCGCCAATATTGAATGCTTCATGTTCTTCAGGCTCTCTCACATCGATTAACTGAAAATCATTTTTGTTTTCGACTAATGCTGCAAGTTCCATTATTGTGATGCTATTCATCATGCTTCTATTTCCTCTTCTTCTTCATCAGTATAAATTCTTTTTAATTTCAGTTTGCTTACCGGCGCCACTATCAGCGGGAATTTTTCTACCTGCACCTTACTTTGTTCCAGGCCAAAACCTTTTTCTTCACTCAGTGATATTTCTTTTACCCAGAAGTACAGGCGCATGATTAATTTTTCAAAGAAGGGCAACTCATTATCCTGCGATAAGAATTTTTCCATCACCACAAACTGAAAATCGCCGGTAACATTGTTGCGTTGCTGACTTTCGTAACGGCTGGTAACATTCACTTCACGGTTAGCTACAAGGTCTTCCACCACTTTTTTAAACATCAAATTAATTCTTGGTGCTATTCTAAATCCAAGCCGGAATTCCACACGGATAATATCGTTAGGAATAATGTGCTCTACCGAATACTCAGAAGTATAAGGATCATCCAGTGTATCCACATGCACAAACCAGTAAATATCGGCACGCTTGGGTTTACCACTTAAGATGCTGTAAATAATTTTATGTTCAATTTCCTTAGGGTTGTTAGCACTGGTTAAGTACACCAAATGCGTGGCATATTTTGGTACGGTAATATCATTACTCAATTCTTCCAGTTTAGGAATGTATTCTTCCAAACGCACAAACTCCACATAGCGGTTTTTAATTTTACGGGCTCTGAACCAAACATACATCACTGCAAATAAACCACCGCCTACAATTAAAGTAACATAACCGCCATGAGGGAACTTATCCAGGTTGGCAATTAAAAAACTTATTTCGATGGTTAAAAAAACGGCCAGGAAAATATAGATCAGTAATGGTTGTACCCTTCTGGAGACGAGGTAATTAGAGAATAAAATAGTAGTGGCCAGCATACACAAGGTAATGGCTAATCCGTAAGCGGCACCCATGGCGCTGGAAGTTTGAAAGTATAATACAATGCCCACGCATCCTGCAAACAACAAGGTATTAATGCCCGGTATAAATAATTGTCCTTTAGCTTCGGTGGGATAAATGATCTTCATTTTGGGCCACAGGTTAAGCCGTATAGCCTCACTGATAAGCGTAAACGAACCGCTGATCAATGCCTGGCTGGCAATAATGGCGGCAGCTGTAGCGATAATAATTCCGGTTAATAAAAACCAGCCGGGCATCACTTCAAAAAAAGGATTTTTCATAGCTTCTGCGCCGGGAATTTTTGATAGCAGGTCGCTGGTGGCAAATATTTTTCCGTTATTGTGCAATAGCCATGCGCCCTGGCCCAGGTAATTCAATATCAAACAGATTTTTACAAATACCCAGGTGTAGCGGATATTAGCCCTGCCGGTATGACCAAGGTCGCTGTACAACGCTTCGGCACCCGTAGTACATAAAAACACTGCACCCAGCAACCAGAAACCTTTAGGATAAGTAATTAAAAGATCGATGGCATAATAGGGGTTGAAGGCTTTTAAAATATGCCACTCGTCTGAAATATGTGCCAATCCTAAAACGGCAAGCATCACAAACCAGATAAGCATGATAGGCCCAAACATTTTACCAATGCTTGCAGTACCAAACTGTTGCATAAAAAACAGCACGGTTAAAATACCCAGTATAATAAAAATGATCGATTGTTCGGTAATATCATGCAGTAGCGGAATGTTGCGCATACCCTCCACAGCAGACGCAACAGAGATGGGTGGTGTGATCATACCATCTGCCAATAAAGCGGCGCCGCCGATCATGGCAGGAATAACGAGCCATTTTTTTTGCCTGCGCACCAGTGTGTATAAAGAAAAGATGCCACCCTCCCCACGGTTATCTGCCCTTAAGGTAAGCGCTACATATTTAATAGTGGTTTGCAGTGTCAGCGTCCATATAATACAGGAAAGGCCGCCGATGACAAGCAGCGGTTCTATTTTTTTTCCATTGATAATTTCACTGAATACATAAAGCGGAGAAGTACCGATATCGCCATAAATAATTCCGAGAGCTACAATTAAACCGGCTACGGTTACCTTATTAACATGTTTGGACACAACAAAAAATTTAAACGTTCATAAAGAATGGCGGTGCAAGGTATATTGTCTGCAATATACCTGCATCATGGAGTCTGCTGGCAAACAGGGTATCCTCCGCAATCCTTTTTAACAACGTACTACTGGCGGTTTCATTGCTGCATAGTAAGCCGTTCTTTAAAAAACAAGTACAAATGTAGATTGAAAATAAATATGAGCCTTGGATTATTTTTGTTTTATTGCAGGGCGGCGGGGATTGGGGCCTGGCGGGCCACAGGCTCCGGGCAGGCCCCACAAAAACGCCGCAATAATTGACTTAATAGCACAACAGCCAATATTAAAAGTTACAACTATGGCAAATAAAAAACTACAGCAACCTGCTGCGGCAAAAAAATCAACTAAAAAATTAGTACCTCCTGCTTCCGCCCAAACCCTTACAGCAAAGCATTTTATTGAAAGGCTGAAGACTTTTCAATCTGCTGAGGAACTGAAAAAGATGCAGCGTTATTTTAAATCGGGTGAAGGGCAGTATGGTTATGGGGATGAATTTATGGGCGTAAAGATGGGGCAGCTTTTTAAACTGGCTATTGAGTTTAACGGCATGCCGGTTGATGAACTGGAAAAATTACTGGAAAGCAATATTCATGAGGTAAGGGCTGGCGCTATTAGTATCATGGATAAAGAAAGCAGAACTAAAAAAATTATCCCCGGCCGGTTGAAAGCATTTTACGAATTGTACATGCGCCGCCACGACAGGATCAACAACTGGGACCTGGTTGACCTTGGCTGCCTGCACATGACCGGTAGTTATCTTTTTGATAAGCCCAGAAAGATTTTATACCGGTTGGCCAAATCAAAAAATATTTGGGAAAGAAGAACAGCGATACTGAGCACCTGTTATTTTTTAAGGCAGGGCGATACTGCGGACACTTTTAAAATTGCTGTATTGTTATTAAAAGATAAGGAAGACCTTATTCATAAAGCTACGGGATGGATGTTGCGTTTTGCGGGTGATAAAGCGCCTAAAGAATTATTGACTTTTTTAGATGCGCATGCTGCAACAATGCCACGGACGATGTTGCGTGGTGCGATTGAGAAATTGCTGGCTGCGAAAAAAAAATATTACATGAATTTAATTCGCAAGTAGATGAAATTAATGAGCAGCAGTTGCAGGAAGTGATGGAGTTGTGTATATTTATGTGTAACAGTAAAACATATTGACTGACCCCAATAATTTGAAATGAAACATTTACAAGATGCTTCTAAAGAGTTGATGGAGCACCTGATTTTTGCTTTACATCACAGTATGGATTTAAAACGAGATGGTGTTGACCCAATGATCCCGTTTGCAGTAGTAATAAAAGATGCAAACAAAACATTAAAAGCATTTGCAGGTGACACTCCTGAGTATGCCGATTATATGTTTGAGAAAACTATCAAAGATGAAGATACTGATTTTGTTATTTATGCAAGCGACAGCTATTTGACAACTGATGGTAAAAAATACGATGCCGTTTTATTAAAGGCATACGACAAAAATGATATTGAAATTTATTTAGTAGGGCAAAAATTTAAACCAAAATCCGGCAGTGATAATTTTGAGCAAATTGGGAACCCGGGATTTTTAGGAACAGTAGTAAATAATTTTAGTAACAAAGAAAATAGCGCTAATAAGAATTCAACTAAAAAGAAACCCTGGTGGAAACTATAACGACATTTGAAGAATTGCTCAAAAAAATTATCTCACAATACTCAAAACTATGAATGTAGAAATAATTAACTCCCCTCTTAAATTAGACATTCATGGTTTTTCCGGAACCGCTATCAATAAAGACTATGCTGGCACCGCCTTTAAGTTAATGGATAAAATGTGGCAAGTGATTAAGGCTAACGGTTTAAAACATAAAGGGCTTAATATTTGGGTTTATGAGCCTGCAGAAAAAGTGTTTGCAGGTGTTGAACTTAATGAAGCACCAAAGCAAGACACCGGGCTGGAACAGAAAAGTATTACGCTTGTTAAATATGCTTATTATAAACACATTGGCCCTTATCAGCTTATTAAACAAATGGGGCAGGCTATGACTGATGAATTAAAGAAGAGCGGCTTTGAAACTATTCTTCCCTACATAGAAATTTACGGGCATTGGACCAATGATGAGACAAAACTGGAGACAGAACTTTTAATGAGTTTGAAATAAAAATTTACAGCAATGGCAGATATATTCCACTACTTCCCTATCAGCGCACCGCCTGAAAAAGTGTTTGCAGGTATTTCCACACCAAAAGGTTTAGATACCTGGTGGACAGAAAGTTCAACAGGTAAACCTGCAATGAACGAGTTGTATCAACTTTGCTTTGGGCCTGAATATAACTGGAGTGCAGTGGTTTCAAAATGCATTTCCAACACAGCATTTGAACTGACCATAAAGGATTCCGATGCAGACTGGGCTGGTAGCAAAGTTGGTTTTTCATTGACCGCTAAAAAAAATATTACCGAAGTTCATTTCTATCATACCGGCTGGAAAGAAGATAATGATCATTACAGAATATCTAACTACTGCTGGGCAATGTATTTAAGAATATTAAAACGCAACATAGAATTTGGAGAGGAAGTGCCGTATAAAGACAGGCTTAGTGTTTAAGCTGCTCCATTAGTTAACAACTGTAAACCTATTGTTAAGCTCTCTGTATACTGAACATTTTTTATCCCGGCGCATGAATTTTAGTCTACCTTGATTGCAATATCATTTCACTGCAAGGCGACATTCATTTTCTTAAAACTTCAACTTATGGAAAAAAGAACTTTTGCCAACCCGGCCATTAACGATGCTGCAACATTTTTAAAAACTTCGGAAGAAACAAATGGGGAATACACGCTTATGGAAATAGACCTTGGAAAAAGTGATGGCCCGCCCTTACATTATCACAAAGCATTTTCTGAAAAATTTGAAGTAAAAGAAGGTATTTTATACCTGCAGGTGGGAAAGGAAAAAAAGATCTTAAAAGCCGGAGAATCGGTAACTGTTCCTGCAGGAACACATCACCGGTTTTATAACGAGGCAAATGAAACAGTAAAATTTCATATCACGTTAAACCCCGGCCATACTGGTATGGAGAATTTTATAAAAATTTTTTATGGCCTGGCCTGTGATGGGCTGACTGATAAAAAAGGTAAGCCAAAAAAATTTGCACATCTTGCTGTAGCATTGATCATCTCAGATTCAAATGCACCGGGGTGGATGTCACTCCTTTCCCCTGTTATCCGGAGCGTAGCCAGGCGTGCTAAAAAAAATGGAACAGAAAAATGGTTGCTGGAAAGATATTGCAGTTAAAAAATATTTACCCGCAATTTTTCAGCAGCGGCAACAGGAAAAGTTACGGTTAACAAACATCCCTTGCCTGGCCGGGATACAAAATCTGCAGTTCCCTTATAAGCATTTGCACGGCTTTTGATATTATCGATGCCAATACCGTTTTGTTTTATACCAGTATCAAAGCCAATACCATTATCTGAAACACCCAACTGCACCCCTTTTTCATTTTGAGAAAGGCTGATGGTAATCGTTGTAGCCCTGGCATGTTTTAAAATATTATTCAATTGCTCTTGTATTATCCTGAATATATTCAGTTTGAATTTTTCATCTGCAGATTTTTCATCGAACCCATGCGTTATGAAGAAAATCTCTACCGGGTTCACTTCCATCATATCATCAGCAAGATTGTCAATAGCTATACAAAGCCCCAGGTTTTTAAGAATATCTGTGGTAAGCCCTTTGGTTAATTTTCTTATTTCTTCAATTGCTGAAAGCATATATTCAGAAGACCGGCTTAAATACATAGCAGTGTTTGCGCCTCCTTTTTTTGCCATTTCCAGGTACATTCTTGATGCGCCCAGTAACTGGTTAATATTATCATGTAATTCTTTTCCTATGTTAGACCTTTCCATTTCCTTGGCATCTTGTGTTGCTTCGGTAATCTGTTTTTCTTTCAGTTTAATTTCGTGATCCAGTTTTTCTTCCAGTTCTTTTTGCCGGCTCAGGTCCTGCATGGCGCCAATCATACGAAAAGCTTTTCCATCTCTGTTGCGGATGATACTTGCCCTTACGTATACCTTTGCAACAGAGCCGTTAGCCCTGATAACACGGTAAGCATGCTCCCAGTGTGTGGAAGCAGATAAAAGAGCAGCGTGCAATTCTTTTTCAATGCTTTTTTTATCATTGGGATGCAGGTAATTGCTCCAGTCGGTTATCATGTTGCCTTTATTGTTTTTTATGTGGTACCCAAACAATTCTTCAAACCCTTCTCCAATAAAAACATCATTGGTAGTTAAATTCCAGTCCCATATCACATCAAAAGAAAGTTTAGCCGCCAGCAAAAATCTTTCGCTATCGTTCTCATGCATTGTAATTTGTTCTTCCAGTTTTTTTTCCAACTCATGCACCCTGCTTACATCCTGTATGGCGCCTATTAAACGAATTGCTTTTCCCTCATCGTCCCTTACAATACTTGCCCTGCAAACAGTAGCCGCTAAAGAACCATCACGTCTTTTAAACATAAAACTATCATCCCAGTTTTTGCTGCCCGAAGCAATGGTTTGCAGTAATTTGTTTTCCACCACTTCTTTGTCTGCTGTTACCAGGCATTTGCAAAAGTCTGCAAACTTCATAAAATTGTTCCGCAGCTTATAGCCAAATACTTCTGCGATACTATCGCCTACATAAATTTGGCCAGTGGCTATATCCCAATCCCACATCACATCATAAGATGATTGGGCAATGTACTTTATCCATTCATTATTTTCTGCCAGCCGGGCCTCTGCTTTTGCCAGCGCTTCAGTAATGTCATTATCAACAATTTCTTGTTTTTTGGTATCAATATTTTTTTGTTTCGATTTTGCAATAGCAATATTATCGGCCACTATTTTTTCTTTTTTAACATCAATGGCTTTTTGTTTGGTTGCAACAAGTGCAGTATTGTCAGCAACTACCTTTTCTTTTTCAGTATCAATATTCTTTTGATCCAGTAAACGCTGTGTTACGTCTGTAATAGTAGTGATTGATTTTGTAATACCATGTTCACCTGTAAAAACTGCAGAGGTGATTTCGCAGGAAATTTGTTTGCCATTTTTCTTAATCGCCAATACCTGGGCCTTAGATTGGCCGTCAGCCGTTCTTTGCCTGAACATTTTTTTAAAACTACTTTCTTTTACATCAAAAATATCGGCCCTGTTTTTAGTAAGCAGCTCTTTTTTTGAGTAACCCAGTAATTTACAGGCTGCACTGTTGGCCATGATTATTTGTCCGGTGCTTACAATTATAATAACGTTGGCCTGCGCCACGTTATCAAAGGCAAGGTGACTAAGATTGTCATCAGCTATAGCAGTAGCAGATTTTTTAATTGTTCTGGCCGGACGGTTGCTGATGTTTTGCGAAAATTCACGCATAAACATATAAGGTTAATCACTAAGGTATCTCAATAAACCTTTGCAGCAATTACATAATTGTTTTAAAAGCTTGCATAATTCACACATTTATTTATCGTCTGCGCTAATTGCCGCATGCTTTTGTCTGCATGCTTTACCTTATTGTGAAACCAATGCACAGCTTTTAAATACTAACATTCATCTATACACGCTGTTCACTCATGCTGTACACCTTTTTTGACGTAGCGATCAAAAAATCAAGTGACCTTCTTCCGGCTCCTTCAATCAATAGAAAAAGACAGGTAAGTATTTGTGCATAGTCGGAACGTATTTCATGCAGCACTGCCCATATGCCAATCTTTGGTGGTGCAGGTGGCAAAGGCAATGGGCTGGTACCTAAATACAAATCAATTTTTGTACTGAGCACGGCTACTATCATTTGTATAATAAAATAAAATGCCGTAATTCTTGTAAACAATCCAAATAGCAACAATAGCCCGCCAACTATTTCGCCAAAAGCTATCAAATGTGCAGTAGTTTCAGGAAATGCAAAACCCAGTTTGGTAAACCTGCCCACGCCCTGGTTTACGTAAACAAATTTTAAAATGCCTTCCCAAAAAAATACGCTGCCTGCCATAAGGCGGATAATTAAAATGGTGGATTGCCCTGTTACAGGCGGATGCAGAAACCAGTTGATCATTTTTTTCATTGTTGTACTGTTTAATAGTAAATTGATAGCACAAACTTCATCCCTGGCAGGCAGTAGTACAAAAAAATTACAGCATCCATACGATTTACCTGATTAAATACCCGTTTATCAAGAATTTCTACTGTATCATGTAATAAAATATAAAACCAGCAGGTGCTCGCTACCTTTGGTACATATTTATTTTGAAAAGCAGGACCATCATATACCATTCACTCTTCTGGGCAGCCATTTATCTTTTTTGGATCGTTGTTTTCCGTAGTTATGCAGTGCCCGTAACAAAAACAATGACGATTGAGTTTTGCTACCTGGTCTTTATTACTGCTGATTATTATGCCATCAGCAATTTTATTGTACCTCGATTTTTACGCCAAAAGAAATATACTTTTTTTATTGTCTCGATAATTATACTGGTTTTATTTTCCGCCTGGTTGAGAACCTTGGTTGCTGTACAAATGAATCTTTATTTTTTCCATCCGGCAACAACAACAGGTTTTACAACTTTGTACCTCAACTCTGTATTCAATATATCCTTTTGGGTATTGCTGGTTACGCTTGGAAAAATGCTGATCGATAATATTCAAACACAGCAGCAACTGGAATTACTGGAAAAAGAAAGAATAAAAAATGAGCTGGATTATCTTAAAGCGCAGATCAATCCGCATGCACTTTTCAATTCCTTAAACACCGTGTATGGCTATATTGATAAGAACAACCAGGTTGCCCGGGATACATTATTGCAATTTTCTGAATTGCTCCGGTACCAGTTGTATGATTGCAGTGCGGAAAAGATTGCACTTGAAAAAGAGATTGAATACATCAAAAACTATATTGCCTTTCAGCGTTTGCGAAAAGATGACCACCTGGTAGTACACCTTGATATTGCTGCTATTGAACCCGGGTTACAAATAGCCCCGCTTTTACTGATTGTGCTTATTGAAAACGCATTTAAATTTGTAAGCAGCTTTGCGGATAAAGAAAATAAGATCTGTATTACAATTGCTGCCGACAACCAAAAATTAAAAAGTTCTTTTATCAATACCAGGGAAACACAGTACAGTATGCCCGGCACAAATTCCGGTGGCATTGGCATCAGTAATTTAAAACGAAGGCTGGCATTATTGTATCCTGAAAAATATGAACTCTCCATCAGTAACAGTGCTGGTGTTTACGAAACACATTTAAATATCGACTTGTCATGAAACTGAAATGTATCATCATAGACGACGAGCCTGTGGCAAGAAAAATATTGCAGGAATTTATTGAAGAGATCGATTACCTGGAATTAGTAGGGCAGGCTGAAACTCCATTGAAAGCAATGCCGCTGCTGGACAGTAATACCGTTGACCTTATTTTTTTAGATATCAATATGCCCAAGATCACCGGCATCGATTTTTTAAAGAATTCAAACCTTAAAGCACAGGTTATTATTACCACGGCTTATGCCGACTACGCAGTGGAAGCATACGGGCTTGATGTGCTGGATTACTTAGTGAAACCAATTGCTTTCAACCGGTTTTTAAAAGCCTGCAACAAAGCAAAAGAAGTAAGTGTCTTAAAAAATACAACACCTGTACAACCTGCTGCAACCAATGATCATTTTTTCATCAAGTGCGATAACCAGATAGAAAAAATATTTTACAACGACCTGGTATATGCCGAAGCAATGCTGAATTATGTAATGCTGTATACCACTTCAAAAAAACTGATGGTGTATATCACTATCAAAAGCCTGGAAGAACAATTGCCTGCTGCCATTTTTATTAAAGTGCACAAATCTTTCATCGTTAATCTTCACAAAATAAAAAGTATAGAAGGCAATACTTTAGATATGGGTATTGAAAAAATTGCCATCAGCCAGAACTTAAAGGAAAAGGTGATGAACGAAATTATAAAGGATAAGATGATAAAGCGATAAAGCTTAGTCGTTAGCATAGGATAGAGCATATAACACTGAGATTTCAGAATATTGAATTTCCCACTTTGTTAATGATGTTGTCAACGTAGCTCACCAAAACTTAACAGTTGATTAATAACTTCATTTTTAAAAAAGCTATCACCCCAAGAGGCTTAATAACTATTTTCATACCTTTACAACATGTTTTACAGAAGAAAAATTATATTAGCGTTACTGCAAGCATTTGATGGACATTTACCAAAAATATCTTTACAGAAATTGCTTTTTTTGTTTACAACCAGGCAGCAGAAACCAGGTTATGATTTTGTGCCATACCATTACGGTTGTTATTCCTTTTCTGCAAATGCCGACCTCACAGCAATGGTTGGGCATGGGCAATTATCAGAAGACAAAACCAGCTTCACAAAAATTGGTTCAGTTGATTATGTCAAAACATTGACCGAAAAAGATAAAAAAATATTAGCTGATGTTAAAAATATTTATGGAAAGTTGAATACAAATTCTTTGATGAAATTTACTTATTTAAATTATCAGTACTATGCCATCAATAGTGTTAAAGCAAGAGAGATTCTAACTAAGGAACAGTATGAAGAGGTTTTAAGTACAAAACCAGTTAATAATCAAACAATACTTTATACAATTGGTTATGAAGGAATTTCTTTGGAAGAATATTTAAATCGTTTAATTAAAAATGATGTAAAAGTTTTAGTTGATGTTAGGAATAATGCCCTAAGTATGAAATTTGGATTTTCAAAAACGCAATTAAAAACTTTTTGTGCTAGTTTACACATCGAGTATTTACATATTCCCGAAGTGGGTATTCAATCGGAACAAAGACAAGAGCTAAAAACACAAACCGACTACGATAATCTCTTTGAAATTTACAAAAAGTTAAACTTAAAAAAAACAACAAGCTATCAAGAGCAAATCTTAGACTTGTTAAAAGAAAAGAAAAGAATTGCATTAACTTGTTTTGAAGCAAATATTTGCCAATGCCATAGGAAACATTTAGCAGAAGCAATTGTGAGACTGCCAGAGTGGGATTTCGAATTAAAACATATTTAAGTATGGCGTTGACAAAAATTCTGATTGCTGTTAAAACATACCCTACCCTATCAAGCAAGTATGACGAACTGGTTTGCACTGCCGGCTTTCTTGAAGATGGAAGTTGGATAAGAATTTATCCAATTCCATTCCGTAAACTTGAGTACGACAAGCAATACAGCAAATATGATTGGATTGAAGTTGACCTTGAAAAGAATACATCTGATTTTCGCTTAAAAAGCCACAAACCAAAATCAATTGAAACAGCCTTTAAAATAATTGATCATTTAGGAACAGAAGATAGTTGGAGACTTCGAAAAGAGATTGTTCTTAAAAATGTTCATACAAACATGACTGAACTTATCCTGCAGGCAAAGGATAATGCTAAATATACTTCACTGGCTGTTTTTAAACCAAAAGAAATTTTGGATTTTAAGATTGAAAAATCTGAACGGGAATGGGATAAGAAAAAACTGGATATACTCAAAGCAAATGCACAACAATTAAATCTTTTTAAAAATTCAGATAACCCTTTTGAAGTAGTCCAAAAATTGCCTTACAAATTTTCATATAAATTCAATAGCGAAGACGGTATTGAAAGAACCATGATGATTGAAGATTGGGAAATTGGTCAGTTATATTGGAATTGCCTTAAAAGACACGAAGGAAACGAAGCAAAAGCATGTGAGGACGTTAAGAAAAAATATTTTGATGACTTTGCAAAAACTAAAGACTTGTATTTGTTTTTGGGTACTACCAGGGAGTTTCACTTAATTGCTCCAAACCCTTTTGTTATTATTGGAACATTTCATCCAAAAATCAATATTCAAACAACTTTATTCTGACACTTAGGTTACATTAATTCCTTCCAACAAACAGCCCCGCCTTTCAAGCGGGGCCACACAAACATACCAAATACAAAACTTCGTGTAAACGCTCCTGGTATCATTGATGCAGGAGCACAAAAATATTAATCGGGTTTCTTTCCTTCTAAAAATGTGTTGATGGTGCTTATTTCAGCCTGGTTATTATCGTCGGTCTTTACAGTATAGTTGCTGTAAAAATTTTCTACATCGGCAATGGAATTGTGTAATTCCATATTGCGGCGAAGGTAAGCTGGCACCGTTTCAAACTCATTATTCGGATCGGCTGCATTGATGTTGAATGACAAATTACGCAGCTTCGCAATGCGTTCCATAGCCCGGCGCCTAAGCTCCTCTGTTTCGTCCTGCATTGCAGGCTCCTCAACATTGGACATCATGATGGGCTGAGTTTGTTGTACTAATGGCTGTTCCTCCGCCGCTTGATGGT
>Ga0068859_100000992_pt1 | contig 29039 bp, 23 predicted proteins | sample KBSSwiS22_FD_66585 | JGI IMG/M metagenome (GOLD analysis project Ga0068859, IMG submission 66585) | Switchgrass rhizosphere microbial communities from Kellogg Biological Station, Michigan, USA - KBS Switchgrass S2-2 | ecosystem: Host-associated > Plants > Roots > Rhizosphere > Soil ...
CCGCCCCCACGGTGCGCCCCGTCCGGGTGAGCGCATTACAAGAGCACGACCGCCCGGGACTGCGGACTCTTCTCTAACTCCCAGGTCCGGAACCTCTAGACCAAGGCGGCCCCTGGGCTGGTTGGCCGCCATCAGCGGGCGGCGTTGCACACCTTCTTCAGCTTCGCGATGTTGGTGACAATCCTAGGCGCTGGCGCAGGGCAGCGAAGGTCTTCGCATCAACGGGCACCGGCATCCGCGTGGCGTCCCGTTCGAACTGAGTAATCAAGGCGTCGACCATTTCGCGCCCATCACTGTCTTTCACCGCCTCGAGCGGAGTACGACCGTTAAGGGCAGGTAGCGGGATCTCTGGCCAGGTCTCGTAGTGGTGACGCTGGATCTGCTCGATCTGCGCCAGCACCTCGGGCTGTTGCATCAGTTCGATTTCTTCAGCGTTGCGCGGCGCCAGTGTCACGCCCGCTCCGGCTGACATGGGCGGCATCACTCCCTCCAGGGATTGCTTGCGGGTTCTTTTGTAACGCGCCTTCAATCCGGGAGTCTTCTCGAGCAGTGTGCGCAGAGCCTTCGCGCGTCCTGCCGAATTTACTTCCGCCGTCAGTTTCCGATCCTGGATGCGAATGCGGCCCATGAGCACAGTCTCCAGGCCTGAACGCTTCGGATCTGTTCGCTTGATCCACGGAATCTGCGCTTCAATCACCGCTCCATTGACGTCAAACTTCGCATCGCGGAGCAATTCATCACGAGGGGTTCCGAGGGCAAGCGATGCAAGTGCGTCAAACGCACTCTGCGCAGACTCAATGTCGAAATAGAGCGTCCGTGGCTCCAGGAGCTCGCCGTCCGTGTTGTGGAGTTCGGGTGGGGATGGATGTAGGTACGACTGGGCGAGTGTGAAATACAAACTCCGCAGAGCCAGGTCCGGATGCTCGCGCAGTTCATCCCGTTGACGAACATGAATCAGATGAGTTTTGAATATGGGAGGGAAACTGAATGGCGACACAGCCTCCATCATGGCGATGCCTTGCACCGGCACGATCAGTCCAAAAATGATGTCACCATTCGTGAGTGTTGCGGAGGCAGTGCGCTCGCGCACAACGAACCCCGCACCCGTTAACACGTCTCGCGTCGCAAACCCCATGCCGGGTTTGCAGTCGAGAATCTCATGGAAGCCAAAGGGCGCATCAAGGCAGGCCTGCAGATATCGTTGCAGCAGCGGGTTGAGTCGGGAGGATCTGCGGGCCAGGTAGGCGCGTGTTGGCGGGACACCGTACAGCGTGGTGTCCTCTATCTCGTTCCCCTTGTCCGTTCCCGGCGTCCACTTATGAAATAGCCACGAAAAGAAGAGCTCCGTGTTTGGGTGGCCTTCCACGAATTCGTCACGCGCCCCTATCGTGAACTCGAGCCACGCCTGGTGGACGGCGTCTTTCCCGTAGGATTCGCCGACAAAGCGCAGCAGCGTGGCGGCGTAGCCATCAATGGCTTCTCGTACTCGGCGCCAGACTTGATCGGTCAGGTCGACCACTGTCGCGTCCTCTCGAGCGAGACAGCAGTGCTTGTACTTCTTGCCGCTGCCACAAGGGCAAGGATCGTTGCGGCCGGGTTTCATGGGGGCGATTCTGGCACGCGCCTCGATGCGGGTCGATCGATGCGCGATTCGATCGGTTGCGGAAATGTTCCCTCGCGGTGATTTTGCTGCAGTGCGATGAGGGAGAGTGCGGTCGTCTTCGACTACTCGGTCTGTCCGCTTGCAACTGCGCTCTCGCGCGTGGCGTTCCGCGGACTGCGCGTGGTGAGTGAGACTTGGTTACTCGACGCCACCACGCCTACTGGATGCGATGGGAGACTCACGTCGAGTATGCCGCCAGTTGGATTTGAATGCTGCAATTCCCAACAGAGGACTGCTAGGTTTCAACCCTCATTGCGGCGTTTGCGGGTGGATTCAAACGCGGCCCGAAGCTCCTTGAGTACCGAACGCATGGGCGCGGGCTGCCCCAAATGCAGGCTGCGTAATTCCGCCATGAACGCTTCCCACATCGGAGGGCCGCCTTCTTCGAGGAGCTGAGCGCGGATGGACAGCTCTCTCGATGCCGGCGCGTGCCGTCGCCCCCAGGATCCCATATGGGCAAGAAGCGGCACGAGCTCGATGGCCGGCTCGGTGAGGCTGTAGATACCCTTCTGTTGGTGCTCAGGGTCATCGCGCCGCGACAGGAGGCCGAGCGCGACGAGCCGCTTCAACCGGTCCGCCAGGATGTTCGACGCAATCCCTTCCTGGGAGTTGTTCAGGAGCTCCCGATAGTGGCGCCGGTTGCCAAACATGATGTCCCGGATAACGATCAAACTCCAACGATCTCCGAGCATCTCGAGGGTGAGATTGATTGGGCAGCCAGACCGATGTGCACCCTTCATCTGCTACAGCCTCGCACTTACTGCTCTGGAACTGCTTGCAGTTTGCAAGCAGTCGGGCTATTGTTCAAGCAGTTTCAACGTGCAATCAGGCTAAGGGCGTACGTGCAAGACCTCGGCTTTTTTGTGGCTGAAGGATAGGAGGGCCAATGTCCAAGCTCAGAGTGAACGCGTTTTCGATTTCAATCGATGGATATGGCGCCGGGCCGCGGCAAAGCCTCGAGAATCCGCTCGGCGTCGGTGGGGAAGCTCTGCACGAGTGGATGTTCGGGACAAAGACGTTCCAACGTATGGTTGGTAACGAGGCTGGCTCTACCGGGATAGACGAAGATTTTGCCGCGCGGAGCTTCGAGAACGTTGGCGCATGGATCTTGGGACGAAACATGTTCGGGCCCGTGCGGGGGCCCTGGCCGGATGAGAGCTGGAAGGGCTGGTGGGGAGATACGCCGCCGTATCACGTCCCTGTGTTCGTGCTGACCCGGCATTCGCGTGCGCCGATCGAGATGAAAGGTGGAACGACCTTCCATTTCGTGACGGATGGAATGCACGCCGCACTGAAGAGAGCTCGCGCCGCAGCGAATGGTAAGGACGTTCGGATCGGCGGAGGCGCTGCTACGATTCAGCAGTATCTGCGTGCGGGACTCATCGATGAGATTCATCTGGCGATCTCGCCGGTCCTTCTCGGGTCGGGGGAGCGCATGTTCAACGACGTTGATCTCGTTGAGCTTGGGTATCGGTGTACGGAGCACGTGGCTACGGAAAAGGCGACTCATGTGGTTCTTACCCGTTAGCCAACAGATCGCTAACGCGAAGCGTTTGTCATCGCCGTGGAGGACGGCCATCGACGCACCCGCAATCTAGTGCGTAATATATGGGCGTGATCTCGAGAGCCACATCAACGATGCAGGACCCTCTCGTCCATCTCGTCTGCGGTTCGACCGGAGCGGGAAAGACGACCTACGCGCGCCAACTCAGCAGTCAACTCAGCGCGGTCCGGTTCTCGATCGACGAATGGATGGCAGCCCTTTTCTGGATGGACAGCCCGCAGCCCCTACAGCCCGCTTGGTCGATAGAGCGTGTGGAACGGTGCACTGCGCAAATTTGGACGACGGCGTTGCAGGTCGCGCTACACGGTGTTCCGTGTGTGCTGGATATCGGCCTTAGTCGCGCAGAGAGCCGCGCGAGATTTGTCGCGCTCGCGGGCAAGGAGGGATTATCGGTCCGGCTGCATTTTCTCGATGTGCCGGTAGAGGAGCGCTGGCGTCGGGTTCAGTCGCGAAATGCTGGCAAGGGCGATACGTACCAGCTTCCATTCGATGTCACGCGTGAGATGTTCGATTTCGTGGAGACTCTGTGGGAGAGTCCAACGGAAGAAGAGATGGACGCTTACAATGGGATCAGGGTTTCACCCTGAGTTGCTGTCATCACCGTGACTCCGCCGTGGCGGAATCGTCATGGCGACGACTCCGGCGACGACACATATCAGCCCGGCCGAAGCCGTCGGCGAAAGTGATTCACCCAAAAAAATTACGCTGATTGCGACCCCGATCGGAACGCGTAGGTAGGCTTGGGAAGTCGTGCCCACGGAGCCGAGAGTCTGCACTAGCTTGAAGTAGATCACGAACGCCAGCGCGGTCGAGAAAGCGGAAAGCGCAATCAAGGCTTCGACCGAGGCGGCTGAAGGGTGGAGCAGCCAGGGCCGATCGATGATCACACTCGCCGGGATGAGCAGAACAGCCCCGACGAGCATCGAGCCGGCTGCGGGAATAGCAGGCGGCAGTCCCTTGAACGAGCGGCCGTATATGGCCGCAGCTGCATAGCAGATTGATGCTGCAATGATCGCTAGCTGCCGGACGACCCCGTGTCCGACGCCCTCGAATGCGCTCACCCCGACAATCAGGCAAACGCCGGTAAGCCCGGCAACCACGCCGAACAATTTGCGCAAGGTGAGCTGCTCATGTCGTGCAATGAGCCAGGTGCCGAGAAATGCAATTACCGGCGAGATCGAATTGAGAATGGTCGCCAGGCCAGCCTCGAGCGACTGTTCCGCCCAAGCGATCAGAGTAAAGGGGGCGACGCTGTTCAGCAGGGCTTGGACCAAAAATCGACGCCAGATCCCGAAGTCACGGGGTAACGCAATCCCACGGGCGTACATCCACGCAAGGAGGAGCGAGCCGGCGATGAGGGTTCTTGCGGCTATGAATGTCAGGGGTGGGATCGTTTCAACACCAACCCTGATGAAAGTGTAGGAAGCTCCCCACAATGTGGACAGGGCGAGTAACAAAAATAGATCCACCGCCGGACGGATGGTTCGCGTACCGCTTGTTCGAAGATTGGCCATCTCCCGCTTCCTATGAACGGCTGTTGAATTCCCTCCAGCCGGGTGACTGCGAGCCAGGCCATTTTGGACTGCGTCGTGCAAAGATGATTCGTCAGACAACGAACTATGGATGCCTCCATTGCGAGACGGCTGGTCGGCTGAGCCAGCGCGGCTTGGACATCCGAGTGGAGGTGCGAACGCGACGTCTTCAGGCGCGCGAACGTCGCACTCGCATGCCCGCGCGGTTTGACCAATAGCGCTTCGGTGCTCATTCGCCCAGGGTTCAACATATAACGCCAGGATGCGCCCGCATATGTTCTCCCAGGGGCGGGGGGCGTGAGCGTGACGCGCCCTGAGACCTTGGTCTGATGCGCGATGCGGCGGCGCGCGCCAGTTGCGTGCCCGTTGCACCCACAGCGCGCACACGCGCGGGCCTGAGGCCGTAAGAAAGCATTTGGAGCACTCCGGCTAGACGCGTTACGCTGATGCCGACACGAGAACGAAGAGGGAGATTGCAGTGCGTACCAGAACGCAATGGGCTGTATTGACTGCTGCCGTTTTGATGTTTGTGTGTGGAGTCTCAACCAGATCTTTGGCATCCGGAGGTGTCTACAGTGTAGCTGTCAGCGACGCGACACTATCGAGCTCACTAGCGGCCCTGGACGCACTCCTACCCGCAGATCCCGGACTCCCCACGTCGGACTCCGTCTGCACGACACTGAGCGCCACTCTCGCGTCATCGGCATTCGCCTCGCCAACCCCTACTGATCCGACCATTGACAATGCCACAGCCATTGCCGCGGACCCGACAAACTCCAATCCAGACACGGCGCGCATCCAGGCAGCGCTCAACGCCTGTCCTAGCGGTCAGGTCGTCAAGCTCGTCACGTCCGATTCCAACGATGCCTTCCTCGCGGGCGCATTGACGCTTCCGAACGGCGTGAGCCTGTGGGTGGATTCCGGCGTGACGCTGTATGCCTCGCGCTACCCAGCAGACTTCACCGCTGCCGGGCTGGTCAGTGGTGACGAATGCGGCAACGCTTCTGCCACCACGTCCGGCAGTGCCTGCATGGCATTCATTACAGTAGTGGCGGCTTCAAACGGCAGCGGTGTTTTTGGCGCAGGCACGATTGACGGCCGCGGCGGGAGCGCCCTGACAGGTGGCCCGCGGGCCGGCATCATGACGTGGTGGGACGTCGCGCTGCTCAATAAGGTGTCGGGTTACAAGCAAAACTGCCCTACCCTGCTCGATCTCACGCGAGGTGGAAGCAACTTCACACTGTCGCGAATCGCTCTGCTCAACTCGCCCCACTTCCATGTCAAGTTAGACTCGTACGACGGCTTCACCGCGTGGGCTGTTCAACTCCTCACGCCGTCGCTCGCCTATAGCGTAGCGAACTATGCCTGCACCGTCTTACCGAGCAACACTGTGGCCGCAACGAGCCCCGGCACCTGCTACACACCGGACTACGCCAAGAACACCGACGGCATCGATCCCGGCGGCAGCAATAACGTGACGATAGCCTATTCCTACATCAACGTCGGGGACGACAACGTTGCGGTCACCGCATCCAACCGCAGCAATTGCATTAACTCGGCCAACGGTTATTGCTCGAGCACCAACACGCTGGTGGCGCACAATCACTTCTACTACGGTCACGGCTTGTCGGTAGGCAGCGGCACGCAGGGCGGCGTGACCGGCCTTTACGCCTGGGATCTGTCGATCGACGGCGAAGACAGCTCCAATGGCGCGGGTTTGCGGGTGAAGACCTATCAGGGCGCGGGCGGCGAAGTATCGACGACGTATGCCCAGGTCTGCATTCGGCGCGAGAAGCAGCCGATCGTCGTGGATCCGTTCTACAGTGCGGCCACTTCCACCACGAACTATCTGCCCAACCTGCACGACATTCAGTTCGTCGACATCCATGCGGTGAGCCTCTCCGGCGCTAAGTACCCGGGCACGACCAACTGGAACAATGTGCTCAACGGCGTCAGCACCGCGAATCTGCTCAGCAACCTGGTGTTGGACAACGTCTACTTTGACAACGCGCCTGCCTGGGGTAGCTCGAGCAAAGCCAGTTTCACTGGCTCGCCCAACTACGCGACCTTTATCATTGGCAGCGGCTCGACAAGTTTCCCAGTGCAGACTACAGGTCTGAGCGTCACCGTGTCCGGGTCGGCAACTGGCACTGCCTCTAGCAGCAATGCCGTCGATTGCAGCAGCGCCTTCCCATCGTTCAGCTCGGTGAACGCGAATTCGCCAATTTGAAAACGGTGGCAACCGTCAGCACGGCTTAAAATCCCACGGCGCAGTACAGCGGGTGTTATTTGATCGCCGCACACAGCGCGGCGAAAGTGTCGAACCCGAGCTTCGATTTGTTCTTCGGGTCCGGCGGCACAGGCTCGAGTGCAGAGACAGTGGTCAAATCCGGACCAAAGATCGCGAAGGTCAATCCGCCCGTTGGATCGCCAACCGACTCCATCACGAGACCGCTATCACGATCGGCTCGCGAAGAGAACGCGCACACTCCCGCATCGCCAGTAGTCTGTCTGAGATCAAACACCGCGTCTGCCATGCCGCGCGCGGCGCTGTAGTCCTGCGACGCACTTGCCGCCGAAATCTGCAATTCCACTGGTGACCAGTCAACGATCCCATACCGTGATCCGCTGCCGTTGGCGCGCAATTGAGTGAAAAGCGGCGCAAGGGCCGTGATCCGCAGGTCGGCAAAACGCAGCGCCCTGACCATCCTGAACAAGTAGTACTTTGTCCCGGCTTTTGGCGGCAGTCCTCCGGCCCGGAGGTCCTGCATGAAGGTCTTCGTCTGGTCCGCGGCTCCGGGCTTCCAAAGTGAGGGCTTGGCGCTCCCCAGCGGCGAGGGCGACGCGCCAAGAAGCGCATAATGTGCATGCTCACGCAGCACGCCTGCAATTGTCCCAACGTACAGCGCGCCTTGCCCTGGCCGCCCATCGAGACGCGGACCGCTGAACCGATTGCCCCCATTGGTGGAGCTACCGGGGGGAATCTGGCGCGGATCGTACGCCCCGCCCATCACTCGCACCACGAGTCTTCCCGCCGGCACGGTCAGGTGTGGGAATCGACCGTCCCGCAACGCCTCGTACGCGATGTCGTAGTATCGATCGTAGCGCTCTACATCCTCGACCTTGCCGGTGATGACTGTTTGGCGCCGCTGCTGGTAACGACTCTGGTAGGACGACATGTTGCTGGGCCTCGACTGATCGTTCCGCACTGGTTCTCGACAGCGGATTCGTTCAGTCTATTGGACGAGCCGCAGCGCAGTCGAGGCTGGCAACCCATCCAGTCGCGGCTACGGCTGGCAAGTGATGTCCTGACCCCACCTCTGCTTCATCAACGACGTCGAACTTAACCCTGCGGGACGAAAGATACCGCCGCGTTTGCGACTGTAGCTCACGCCTCAATTGCTGAATCGAACAACGACCGCGCTCGCCGCGGGAACGTTGAGCTGTAACTTCCCACGACGGCGGTGAACACGCAACGACTGCCACCCTCCCTTCCAAGTGCCGTCCTTCTCAATGGCGGTCCCGCCAAGCGTGATACCCGTCGTCGCGGCAACATCTCCGTGGGGCACCTGTAATGAAATCTCTTTCCCCTGTTTCCACTTGACGCCTTTAGGCAGCGCGATCGTCACAGAAGCGTCGCGCGCTCCGTCACCGTGCTCTTTGTTGATTATGGTGACGCACACGTTGTTTTCGTCGGCCAAAGCAGCGAACGCGGCGAGGTTGACCGGCGTAGTGTTTTCTAGCGCGAGCGGGATGATTCGACCATGGGCGCCGAGATCGAAGACCTTGAATGCATACGCGAGCGGACGGATATCGAAGCCATCCGGCGCGGTGACAAACGTCGCATAGCGCGGCGCCTCGTAGTCGTTGTTCATCGAAACGCGATCGCCGGTGTGAAAGTTCACCCCTGCCGCTTCGTGGGCCGCCCACCAATACATAAATTCGAGACCCCACAGTGCCGAAGCGAAGGTGTTGCTCGCGTCCTGCGCACCGCCATTGAAGTAGCTGTTCACCTCTTCGAGTCGATAAGGCAGGCCGACCGTGTGCGAGGCAGGCAGAAAGCCGTCGTACAATTTCTCGTACACTTTGAAAAATTCACCGGAGAGCATACGGTCGCGCCCAACTTGCGCGGAAGGTAACTTGCCAGCCGCTCCACCCGGATAGAGATGCCCGGTGATCAACGCGACATGGTGATCTCGGCCGAAATCATCGATGAAGCTCCGAGTCCAATCCGCGTTGTTGTGCACGCCCGGGCCGGCGAACTTGATGTCGGGCGCGGTCGCCACGATTTTCTCGGCAAAGGTCTTCCATTCGTCCCGATAACGCGTGTAAGGGAATTTCTCCACCGCCGCACCCATGCGTTCGCTCGGCGACCGAGCGGCCAGCGAGGGAACCCCCAGCGGGGGCGGCCGCGTATCCACTGCTTGGACTGGATACGCGCTCGGCTCCTGGCCGATCGAAATCGAATCCACTAGCGGTGCATAGTGATCCAATATGTACTTCGCGGTCGCTGCATCGAGCGCCGGATCACCCTCATACAGCCGCAGGCAGTAGATGACTTTCACATCCGCGGCTTTGGCAAAGCCAAACAGGCTGTCCAAGTCCGCGAACTCGGGCAAGCGGCGCACGTTCCGATCGGACGTGTTGCCACCGATGCGCAGGCTCTTGATCCCGAGGGTGTGAAACAACGTGACGAGCGGCGCGTTGTCCGCGCGGAAATAACGCGGGCCATCGCCCGGCAAGGTCGCCGCAACCTCGTAACTCAGCCCCGCGAAATCCGACCCAATCGCGGCGCTCGGGTGCTCCACGTCGAGCGTAATTGTGACCGGCGCATTGGCCGCGCGAGCGACCGGAATATAGGTGAGCCCAAAGATAACCAGGCCGGAAAAAAGAACTTTGATGACCGTGGAGCCTGCGGTTCGGAGCCGGTTATCGCATTCCTCTTGCATAGCGGTCCCTGCAAAGATCATGGAGCTGTCGCAGGATAGCAGACCAATTGTCACGACGCTTCGTGGCGGGCGCACGCCACCTTCGGAAGGTTGACCAGCTCTTGCCTCCTGTCGGCAGCGCTGCCGACCACGCACTGCCGGCGGCTACAGCGGATAGGCCGGGTCCGCTGGAGGAGCTTCGCCCGGCTGCACCCCATTCATTACATAGGAGGGAATCGCGATGACAGTATCCGTGCTGGCCCAATTTGCCGTTCTCGCTCTTCCATGTGTTTGCCAGCCTCCCAATCTCGCGCGGCAACTTCCCGAATCACCTTCTCGGCGGAGAACAAGCAAAGCTAATATAAGGTTGTAATTTGGGGAGCCACCCATGTTGTGCACGGCGCCATGCATTCAGAACGGTATTCACGATAGCTGTCCCCGCCTATTGGATCGGTGGCGCGCAGTGTATTCGAGAAAAATAGCGGCTCACAGGTGGATAACCCGTCTCCTCGCGTAGAAACTTCGCTCAAGTTGCAAAACTCGCGCGGCGGTACCACGGGCGAGCGCCGACGGCTACCTGAAACGTACAAATGGCGCGACGTTAAAGAGAGCCCAATGACCCTGCCATCGATGACGCAGCTGCAGAAGAGCTCGGCATCGTCTGCGATCTCGCTATTGCACACTGGCTCATTGCGCCAGCGTGCATATTGCTAGGACTAACCCGTGCGGAGCTACGCGCATAAGGTTTTGGGATTGGTCACAAATATCAAACCGAGTGGCCCGCCCATCTCAAGAGCGGTGTCAGATGTTATCTGCGATTTGAACGCGGCTGCGGGACAAGTGCCGCCACATCATTGATGCGGACACCGGCCGGATGTTCTCTCGGCGTCATCCGATTGAAATCTTGCGATGTACCCGTACGTAGCGACGTAAACGCCCGTAGGCCTACTTACCGTTGTTCGGTTCGGGCTCTGGCGGGTTCACAACCGGCGCACTAGCAGCGACATTGTCCAAACGGATCTGATTGGCAAGCGCCTCCAGGCGCACGGCAATCTCGGCGTGTGGCAGCCTGCATCGAGGATGACCTGCCAGGCTTTGAAGGCCAGCATGAAGTGTTGCGGCAGTAGCAATGCACTTAGCATGCATGCGATCGATCAACCACAATACCCCGTGGCACTCTACATTCTCAGCCAGGGCCAGCGAACGCAGTAGACCGTCTCCGGTGAGAAGAATCCAACTCCGGCTTCGCGCCAGTGCAAGCGCGAACGTGTCGGGGAGTGCCAACCGTGAGTTGGCCAGCCTGTAATGTTGAGCCCGTTGAACATCGGCCTCTTCTAACGATTCCACGCGGAGACCGAGGTCGATGAGACCAGGTCCGCCATGGTCGCGCAACTCACGTTCATAGAGCAGATCGGGCACCACAAACTGAACCGGCAGCGCGAAGGCCTCGCGCAAGAGCGAGGAACGCTCCAAGTCGATGATGATCGACGTGTCCGAGACCAGGACATTCATAAGGTATCGATCTACCGATAGCACACTGAGCTAGTGAGACGTGCCTGCAGTCTCCGGCTCATCGAGACGGCGGTTCAACTCGCGGGCAGAGATACCGAGCAATTCGGCTGTTTTTGCTTCGGAAATGGCGCCTTCTGCAAGGGCTCGATAGCACAGCCTTTCCAGCCGCCTTGGGGATTCCTTTGCTGGCGACAGTGCACCCGCCTCTTCATACGGCTTGGTCCGCCAGCCTTTTTCTTTGAAAAGGTTAAACAGGTCCTCATAGAGCGGTTGTGCAATAACTCCCAGGTCCTTGCAGCGGTACGTAATGGCCTGACAACTGGCTCCCAAGATCTCTTTCAGTCGCAGCAGCTCTAACAGGCTAATATGCGTCCGATGCTTACCCACCTCATTCCACATAGTTTCGGCTGGCATGAGGAACGCACCAGCGAAACGGTGCGCTGCTTTCTCGCAGTCGATAGAAGCGTCAACGTCCAAGACGAGATGACCCAGCTCATGCGCGAGGTTGAACCGCTTGCGCTCCGACCAATCTCCCTGATTAATTACGATGACCGGCAGCGAAGTCCCTGTCTTTCGCCTCACCCGTGCCGTGAGGCCATCCACCTTTTCCGCGTCAATCGACAGTACCTTGATGCCCCTCCCCTCGAGCAACTCGACAAAGTTCGGAATCGGGTCCAAGCCGAGCCCCCAATGCTCTCGCAGCATGAAGGCTGCGCGTTCGGCTTCACCAACGCTATTGACGGGATACGGTGCGCCCCGCGGCTCGTCCCATTCGATCGGTAGGTTAAGAGCCTCCTCAACCGTGAGATAACGCTCTAAGAGCTGGAGGACGCGAGCTTCGACCTGAGCTTCTTCCCTCGCGCTCATATCGGCTTTCTTTCGGAACTCGACGCCGTCAAGAGCTAGGTCCTGTTCCCCAAGGAGATATTCCTCGCTGACGTCGAGCGCCCGAGCGAGGCCGATCAGCACCGGCGAGCTGGGCATCATTTCGTCTCGCTCGTATTTGCTGAGCGCCTGAGCCGTTACCCGGCTCTCCAGTTTCGCCTCTAGGTCACGAAGGGAGAGTCCGGCCGCCACACGTGCAAGTCTAAGTCTTTGACCAATCATGTATTTTCTGTGTATTGATATCCTCTGGTTGACAAATTGTATCTGGAATGTAGGATTTGTCTACCTTGGCCTGAGGCTGTCCGTAATGGCAAATGCATTTGATCACCGCCTAATGGCAGCCGCCTGCATAGGCGGCGTTGCCGCGGCTGATTGGAAAGAGGGAGACCACTGGGTCAAACATCCTGTTGTTGCTGCAGGGGCCGCGGCCAGTTGCGGTACATTGCCCGACTTGCTTGAGCCGGCTCTGCATCCTAACCACCGGCAATTCTTTCATGGCGTTGTGTTTGCATTTGGCTTGGGAGTTGGCCTTTACCAACTCTACGAATGGGAACCCGACACCGATCCCAAGCGATTGTTACGCGGCGCTCTCTTGGTCGCTGGCGCGGCTTATCTCGTTCATCTGGCCATGGATGCGTGTACTCGGAAGTCTTTGCCGCTTATCGGCAAGCTCTGAGCCGGCAACCTAGCCGCAGATAACCGGTACGAAGCAACGTGACAACTAAATTTCTTGGAATCGACGGTCGATACAACTCCGCTGGCTCCTTTCTTGGCACCGACGGGAAATACCATCCGCAGGGATCTTTTCTGGGCAGCGACGGTCAGTATCACCCTGCGGGTTCCTTCCTCGGCACGGACGGGCGATATCACCGTCGCGGCCAATTTGTTGGTTTGGACGGCGGCTATCATCCCCGAGGACAATTTGTTGGGTTAGATGGAAAATATCATCCGCGCGGATCGTTCCTTGGCCAGGATGGTCACTATCACGAGCTGGGTTCCTTCCTCGGGCTTGATGGGAGGTATCACCCGCACGGGAGTTTTCTTGGACAAGACGGAAGGTATCACCTTGCCGGCTCCTTCCTCGGGACAGACGGCAGATATCACATCCAGGGTTCATTTCGAGGCGCCGATGGCCGATATCACCCGCGGGGCTCATTTTTAGCCATATATGGGCGGTACGAGGAACCAGAGCACTTGGCCGCCCTCGATCGTAGGAACCAAGAAGGCGTAGTTAGCTAACAAGCTGCGCTAAGCGAGCGCCGTCTTACTTGCCCGCTTCGCTCGAAATTCCTGCACATCCTGGAGCAAGCGCTGTGCCTCGAGTGCTATTTGGGCGTTCCAGCGCGAAAACTCCTCGGCCTGAGCGGCTACCCGCAAGGCAGATTCCTTGATATCGGCCGTAGCTCCAATATCGGTGTCAATCTTGACAACCCTCGAACCGACACCCGGTTGAAACTCCGCCAACATTACGTATGCTCCTTCTAACTGCTCACGGAGCGTTTCGTCATCTGTGGCATGAATGACGGTAAGGATGGCAGCGCGCATCGTGTCCTTCGACGCTGGAAGTCTGTCCACATCAGAAACCACGCTCCCTGCCGCCGAGTGCGCCTGAAGTACACCGCCGTACGCCGTAATCAGAGCTACAACATCCTCGCCTTTTGTTGGCTTCGAACTGCCTGCCGACGATTTCTTAGGAAAGAGCTTGCTGAGGAGACCCATCGGAAGACTGTCCTCCCTGATTAACTTGCGAACAGGGTGCCGTACCTGCACGGGCTTGGGTAGCGGTACGTCGCGAAAATGCGCGGTCGGTCTCGTCCAACGGATAGGAGAATGAACGCCTCGCTCAAAGCGGGGCGATTCTTTGTGTTCTTCAGACTTCCGAAAAAGCTGGTCGCGCTTTATGGGGCCGATAGTCGTGACTTATGACGCCGAAGTCGTAACTTATGGGGTCCCCACAAGAGGGAACCCCACAAGTTCACCCGACCGCTACCCGCACTTCGAGTCGCCGCAACTCAGGCAGGTCATGCAGCCGTCCATCATAACTACAGCGGCGGTGGAGCATTTGGCGCACAGCTGTGCGCCTTCTGGAAAGTGAGACTTCGAAAACGCGTCGGTTTGCTTGCCACGCGCTTCAAACTCGGCGCGCTTTTCGTCGACGAGTTTCTTCTGGTGTTCATCGAGCGTCGGCTTGCGCATGAGGCCGATGGACTGCAGGTGCTTCTCAATGACGTAACCGAGCTCCGCAATGATCGAAGGCATGAATTTGCCGCCGGGCTGCCAATAACCGCCGCGGGGATCAAACACCGCCTTCAGCTCCTCAACCAGGAAGGTGCTATCGCCACCCTTCCTGAACACGGCGGAGATGATGCGGGTCAGCGCAACGATCCATTGGAAATGATCGAGGTTCTTCGAATTGATGAAGACCTCGAAGGGCCTGCGCTGCTCGTACTCAGTGCCTTCGTTCAGGACGATGTCGTTAATGGTCACGTACATAGCGTGATCAGAGACTGGCGTCTTGATCTTGTACGTTGATCCGATCAGGACTTCCGGACGCTCGAGTTTCTCGTGCATCCGGATGACTTTGGCGGTCTTGCCGTTTTTGTCGCGGAAGACGTCCGGATCGTTCGCAACGGCAGACGTCTTTGCGTCCGCGGGCTTGTCGTCCGGCTTGCGCACGCGGTACTTGACGATTCGCTTGTCGATTTTCATGGCGTGTTATCTGCGGGCGCTCAGTAGCGTCCGTAGAACCCCTCCTTGATGGCATCGTAAAGATTGGCTGCCGTGTGCTTCTCGCCGTCGTACTCGATCTCCTCGTCGCCTCTCACCTCGACCTCGGTGCCATCCTCCAGCGTGAATACGTACGTGGTGTTCTTGAGGTCTTCTTCCTTCACGAGCACGCCTTGGAAGGCCTCTGGATTGAAGCGGAAGGTCGTGCACCCTTTCAGACCCTTCTCGTGGGCGTAAAGATAGATGTCCTTGAAGTTCTCGTACTTGTAGTCGGTCGGCACGTTTGCGGTCTTGGAGATCGACGAGTCAATCCATTTCTGGGCCGCAGCCTGGATCTCCACGTGCTGCTTGGGATTGACATCGTCAGCGCTCGTGAAGTAGTCGGGCAGCTTTTCGGCTGCATTGGTCGAGCCGGGTGTCGCCTTGGCATTCACGATCTGACGGTAGGCCAGCAGCTCGAATGAGAAGACATCGACTTTCTCCTTCGACTTCTTGCCCTCGCGGATCACATTGCGGAAGTAATAGTGTGCGAACGTCGGCTCGATGCCGTTCGAGGCGTTATTCGCCAGCGATAGCGAAATCGTACCGGTTGGGGCGATCGACGTGTGGTGAGTAAAGCGCGCACCAACTTCTGCCAGCTCGTGTACGAGCTGAGGTGCAACTTCCGCCACGCGCTGCATGTAGCGACTGTACTTGGCATGCAGCAGCCGACCGGCGATCTTCGCGCCGACCTTCCACCCATCTTTCACCATCTCAGGCCGCTTGCGCAGCATTTCCTTCGTGACCACGAACTCTTCGTTCATGATCGGCGCAGGACCTTTCTCGCGAGCCAGTTCCAAGCCCGCTTCCCAACCCGCCACGGCCATCTCGCGCGAGACATCCTCAGTGAACTTCACTGATTCAGGTGAACCGTACTTCATTCCCAACAGTGTCAGCGTGCTACCGAGACCGAGGAAGCCCATGCCGTGCCGGCGCTTGCGCAGGATCTCTCCGCGCTGCTGCTCCAGCGGCAGGCCGTTGACCTCAACCACGTTATCCAACATCCGGGTAAACGCTTTGACGACTTCGCGATACTCGGTCCAGTCGAATTCGGCGAACTCGCTGAAGGGATGCTTCACGAAGCGCGTCAGGTTCACGGAGCCTAACAGGCAGGATCCGTATGGCGGCAATGGCTGTTCGCCACACTGCCCTGTCACCAGACCGTTGAAGATGACTGTGTTGTGATCCGCCTGTGTCGTATCAAACACCGCCTCCTTACCAACATACGCAATTTCTGCGATGCGGCTCGTAAACCGCTGGGTCTTGACGCAAGCCCTGCCCTCAAACCAACGACGATATTTCTCGTTCTTGCTATCCGTGATAAACCCGATCTCTGACATGAAACGCTCGCGCGATTCACCATCAATGATCAATTCGTAATCAGCCTTGCAGGAATAAAGCTTCGTACCACCATTACCATCCGGCAGCAGTCGTTCGCCGGCCTCGCGACGCTTCGCCACTCGCGAAAACACACCGAAGTTAGCAAGCAACATCTGCACGTCCTTGAGCAGTGAGGGTACGCTCGAGGCGAGACGCACTGAACAACTCGTACCATTGTCACCGGAAGCATTGACCGTTCCGTCGCTCTGGAACAGACCGCGCAAGTACCCTTTGACGCATTCCTCGTTGCCGCGCCAGACAATTTCCGGCACCTGCAGCTTCGCTTTCGCGGTGAATCCGTAATGCTCCAACACACGCGCGAGAATGACCGAGCGGATCATGACCAGATTGCGTTCCGGCACCGCCACCGCGCTTACGCGGTACTGGCGCGGCCTCTCAGCGAAGCCGGCGATCAGCGAATTTATGTAGGTGACTACCTCTTGGGCGTAGTCGCGGTCCTCGCCCCACAGGTTCACGACCGCTGCATTCTGGTCCTTGCCGCGGTTGGTGAAATGACCGTCGCCAGTCAGGAGTCCCAGAAGCGTGCCGAGTTCTGAGCTACCACAGCCGCCAAATTGTCCCTTGCCCGACTGGATCAGCAGCTCATCGCCCGGCTTCAGATCCTTCAGCTTGATTTTGCCGCGCGTCGTGTAGAAATCGTGCCACTCGGTGGCCTTGATTTCATAACCAGCCTCGGTCACTACCCGATACACGTCGGCGGATGGAGCAGTCATGAAGGCCGGCACGGCGGGGCGGACCGTGACACCCTTGTCTTCACCCAGCGCGCGGCTATCCACAGTGGCCTGAATATCAACTCGCGCGTCGTACAAGTCGCCTATGCGCACCATGCCGAACTGCGTTGCGAGACGGGTATCCGCAGTAACGCACGGGTTAGTAGCGCGGATATTCTCGCACCACCAGTTGTTGTTCATCTCATTGACGCGATCAATGAGGATAAACCCCGGCTCAGCGAAGTCGTACGTGGAGGACATGATCACGTCCCACATACGACGCGCGGGAAGCGTCTTATAGACCTTGCAGGCAACGAGGCCTTCATCGTTAACGACGTAATTCTCGTGGACCGGCCACTCGCGCCACAGAAACTTGTTGGTATCGGTGAGATCAGGTCGATCTGTCTCGTACTCTTTGCGTGACAGCGGGAATGCGACCTTCCACTCACGATCCTCACGCACGGCCTGCATGAAGTCGTCGGTGATCAGCAGCGAGAGATTGAACTGCCGCAGCCGGCCGTTCTCGCGCTTCGCGCGAACGAACTCCATCGCATCGGGATGTCCGACGTCGAATGTGCCCATCTGCGCTCCACGCCGGCCACCGGCGGAAGACACGGTGAAGCACATCTTGTCGTAGATATCCATGAACGACAGTGGACCGGACGTGTATGCACCCGCGCCGGAGACATAAGCGCCCCGTGGCCGCAAAGTCGAAAACTCATAGCCGATACCGCATCCGCTCTTCAGCGTGAGTCCGGCCTCGTGGACCTTCCCGAGGATGTCGTCCATCGAGTCACGGATGGTGCCCGACACGGTGCAATTGATCGTCGAGGTAGCGGGCTTGTGCGCCAAGGCTCCGGCGTTCGACGTGACGCGGCCAGCAGGAATGGCCCCGCGACGCAGCGCCCAGAGAAAATGCTCGTACCACTGTTCGCGGACATCGGGTAGCTCAACGTCCGCAAGCGCACGCGCAACGCGCTTGTACGTATCGTCCATCGTCTTGTCGATGGGCGAGCCGTCTTTGGCGGTGAGGCGGTATTTCTTGTCCCAGATGTCGAGTGATGCCTCCTGGAACGAGATGGCATCGATGTCCTTGGGTTCGATCTTCACGACGGTATTCATGAATCCGTGGCGCTCCAATATGTTTTACGCCTGTGTAACGGATCTCAGGTGCCTGGTCAGCCACGGACTCCTTCGAAAAGCGAGCCGCGGGTGCCTGGATAGCGTTGAGCCAGACCCCCTGAACCTCCCCCGATCGTTAATCTTGGGTTGCGCTGGGCAAACACAAGATCTTGTGTCGGGGTCAAAAGACTAATCACGGTACCCACGGTCGTCAAGGCTTATGGCCGTATTCTGTAATACCGATTCAGGCCTAATAAATCAGTCATTTAGGGCGTTTTCCGCAGTAACAGTCCCGTAATTTTTGCGCTGCGGCCTATACAGTCTGCCCAACCTCCGACCCCTAGATATTGTGTGCCCAGGATACCCACAGGGTTGTGCACAGACTGATCCACAGCACCCCTTGAAAGGTTTCGGCGCGGCCACAGATCGTTCGTCAACCATCAACGCACTTACCTTTGTGGAGACCTAAAAATGGCTATCGTTCGTTACGAGCCCTGGGCTGTCGTCAACCGTCTGCACCAGTCGCTCGATCAGTTTTTCAATGAAACATTGAGCTCACCTGAAGCGTCCAGCTCGCCCAGTGTTGCCTGGGTTCCGCGTGTCGACATTCACGAGGAGAAAGATCGCTTTATTGTGCTGGCCGATGTGCCGGGCGTTGATCCCAAGGACATCGACATCACTGCAGAAAACGGCGTGTTGACCGTCCGTGGCGAGCGTCGCGCGGAGAAGCGCGAGACCGACACTGGTTATGAGCGCGTCGAGCGTGTGGCGGGTACCTTCCTTCGCCGCTTTACGCTGCCTGAGGGTGCCAACACCGAGTCGATCAAAGCCAAGCAGACCAACGGTGTGCTGGAAGTGACGATTCCGAAGACGCCGGCCGTGCAGCCGCGCCGTATTTCGATCGACAGTTAAAGGGTCTCGTTCTTACCGGCGCGCAGCGCCGCTACTGCCCGGGGGTCGCGCTTTGCACGACCCCCGGGACGGTTGGCCGAAGGGCTAACGAGGCTAAAGATATACCTTGGCGGGGGCACAGACGCCCTGTGCCCCCGCAGGTATGATCGAAGCATGAAACCCATCCCACTGGCCTTGACGGCCTGGCTCGTCCTCGCTGCGGTCGCTCCGAGCGCTCATGCCGCCATGCCTTCGGCAATCGGCGACACTCCCGTTCCCTCGCTTTCGCCGATGATCAAGAAGGTCTCACCGGCCATCGTGAACATCGCGACCCGCGGCACCATCCATGAGAAGGGGCCGCAGAACCCTTTGTTAGACGATCCTTTCTTCCGGCGCTTCTTTGATGTTCCGCAGGATTCAGGTCCCCGCGAGCGTCCCTTCCAGAGCGCCGGCTCCGGTGTCATTTTCGATGCGAAGGCCGGCTACATCGTCACCAATGCTCATGTGGTCGAAAACGCCAGTGAGATCACCGTAACGCTGCAGGACGGTCGCGATCTCAAGGCTGACATCGTGGGAAGTGATGAGCCCTCCGATGTGGCCGTGCTCAAGGTCAAGACCGAGACTCTCACCCAGATCTCGCTCGGCGATTCGGCCAAGGTCGAGGTGGGGGATTTCGTGGTGGCCATCGGCAATCCGTTTGGCCTGCAGCACACCGTGACCTCGGGAATCATCAGTGGATTGTCCCGCTCGGGAATCAATCCGGATGGCTACGAGGACTTCATTCAGACCGATGCCTCCATCAATCCTGGCAACTCTGGCGGTGCGCTCGTCAACCTGCGGGGCGAGCTGATCGGCATCAACACCGCGATCCTGTCCCGCAGCGGCGGCAACATCGGCATCGGGTTTGCCATCCCGGTCAATATGGCCCACAGCGTCATGGACCAGTTGATCAAGTACGGCTCCGTGAAGCGCGGCCTGCTCGGTGTCAGCATGTACACGGTGACGCCCGATATTGCTCAGTCGCTTGGCCTCGCCAATGCGCAAGGCGCCCTGGTGTCGCAGGTCGTTGATGGCTCGCCTGCCGAAAAGGCCGGAATTCACACGGGCGACGTCATCACTTCGGTCAATGGTCAACCGATCAAGTCGAACGGCGAGTTGCGCAATGCGATCGGGTTGATGCGCGTCGGGGACAAGGTCGAGATCGGGTTACTTCGCGAAGGCAAGCCGTTACGTGTAACGGCGGTCATTGCGGACTCATCGACGCCGCAAGCCAGCACGGCAACACCCGAGGGAATTCATAAAGCCTTTGAAGGTGCAACGCTCGTCGACGCTCCCGATGGCGGCGGTGCACTGGTCAAAGGCGTCGAGCCGGGAAGTGCGGCCGCACAGGTTGGCTTGCGCAACAACGATGTCATCATCGGCGCGAATCGCGGCAAGGTGGGCACGGTGCAGCAGCTCAAGGAGCGTGCAAAGACCGCGGCGGTTCTGGTGCTTGAGGTTCGGCGCGCCAACGCAATCGTTCTGATCCCCCTGCGGTGACCTGGTCAGGAGGTGCGAACGACTCTTGGAAACGCACCATCCTGAACTCACCGTATGCGTCCTCGGCGGGACCGGTTTCGTAGGCACGGAACTGGTCACTCGCCTGGCGAGAGACGGCCATTGGGTCCGGGTTCCCACGCGTACGATGGGCAACAACGACCCGCTGAGGGTGTTGGACACGGTCCGCCTGATCAGGGCGGATGTACACGATCCCCGCATCCTCGCGCGACTTTTCAGTGGCGTGGACGTCGTTGTAAACCTCATCGGGATTCTGAACCAGCACGGGCGCGCAACATTCAAGTCGGTGCACGTGGACCTGGCAGGAAAGGTCGTCGCTGCCGCCCGCACCGCTGGCGTGAAGCGATTACTCCACATGAGCTCTGTGGGCGCCGACGCCAAAGCTGCTCCCAGCAAATACCTACGGACTAAGGGAGAGGCGGAAGCGCGAGTCCGCGCCAGCGCTGCACCCCTGGGATGGACCATTTTCAGGCCATCCGTGATCTTCGGCGATGGCGATTCGCTGACTAACAGATTCGCCCGACTCCTGCGCTTATCGGGCGGATTTCTGCCGCTTGCGCGGGCAAGGGCGCGGTTCGCGCCCGTCAGTGTCGAGGATGTTGCGGAGGCGTTCCGCCGCGCCGCGTACAACAGGGCGACCATCGGTCAAACATACGAACTATGCGGGCCGCAGGTGCTGACGCTGGAGGAGGTCGTGCGCATTACCGCAGAGGTTGCTGGTCTGCGGTGCTCGATTGTCCGGCTGCCGGATTTCGTGTCTTTTGTGCAGGCGACTGTCATGAACTTGTTGCCGGGCAAGCCATTCTCGCTCGACAACTACAGGTCGCTGAAGATCGACGCTGTTTGCAGCGAAGATGGATGCGCGCGCCTCGGCATCAAGCCGCAGCCCATGCTGGCGGTGCTACCCACCTATCTGGGAGCGACGTCAACGCGGCTGACATAGCCGGGCGTGGCGAATCGCGCGCGGCTGCTTCGCCAACTCCCGTGCCGCGGCATAAAAACGCTGCAGGTCGCCCCCCTGCTCCGCCAGCAGGCGCTGAAATCCAGGCACGCATTGGTAGTACGTTGCTATGGACGCCAGGTGCGAGTTGTTGAGCCCTTCCTTCAACCACGAATCGTAGTAGTGGTCGCCTTGTTGGGTCTGTAGCGCACGGACCTCCTCGGTCAGCGCAGCGAATACAGCGGCCTTCTTCTGTCTCATTTCCTGTTGTGGGAGGCCCGACGCATAAAGTTGCTTGAGTTGCGCGCGACCGCTGGCAAACAAGTCAATAAAGGCGTGTTCCTTCGTGTTCTCGTCGAGGAATGTCCGCATGAGATCGGGATGGCCCCGCGAGGCGAGCCAGCGCTCGAGGCCTGCGTCCTCCACGGTCGTGGCAAACGCCTCGTTGAATTCCGTATCGTTTTTTACGTAGAGGAGTTGATGGGCCAGCTCATGGAAGATGATCGCGGCCAACTCACTATCGCCGTAGCGCATCATGGTACTCAAAACCGGATCGGCGAATTTCCCCAGTGTCGAATAGGCGGGCACTCCGCCGACCGTCACGTCGAAGCCTCGTGAGGCGAGCCCGGCTGCGAACTTGCGTGCGCTCTTCTCTTTGAAATAACCCCGATAGGCGACGCAGCCAGCGATCGGGAAGCACCAGTGTTTGGGCTCCACCGAGAATTCCGGCGTTGCCACGACATTCCAGACGACGAACGGGCGCTTCACGTCGGCATAGGTTCGATAGCTGCGATTGTCCGGCAGGTGCAACTCGGTGACCGCGAAATCACGGGCGGCGCGCACGTCCATGAGCCTGGAGCGGAGGGGTGGCGGTGTACTGGGGTCCGCAACGACTCTGTCGATGGGGCGCCGCGCATTCAGCACATGCACCTGGCCACTGGCGGCCTGTGCAAGATAGAGCGTCCCACAGCCGGATAACGTCGCGAGAAGGATGGCGGCGAGCAGGACTCGGAGGTGCGATAACATGTGCATATGGAAGTTTACTTGGTCGGTGGCGCAGTAAGAGACCAGTTGCTCGGCTTACCGGTTCACGAACGCGACTGGGTTGTGGTCGGGGCACGCCCCGAGGATCTCGAACGGCAGGGCTACATGCCGGTAGGACGGGAATTTCCGGTCTTCCTGCACCCGCAGACCAAAGAGGAGTACGCCCTCGCCCGCCTCGAACGCAAGGTTTCGCCAGGTTACAGAGGATTCACCACGCAGTTCTCTCCGGACGTCACGCTGGAAGAGGACCTCAAGCGGCGCGATCTTACGATCAACGCCATAGCGCAAGCGCCTACCGGCGAGATCATCGATCCCTACGGCGGCCAACAGGATCTAAAGGCCCGCGTGCTGCGGCACGTGTCCGAAGCGTTCGTTGAGGATCCGGTGCGGATCCTTCGCCTGGCTCGCTTCGCAGCCCGGTTCGCCGATCTTGGCTTCAGCGTTGCCGATGAGACGCTGACTCTGATGCGGGAGATGGTGAAGTCGGGCGAGGCCAACGCGCTCGTCCCAGAGCGTGTCTGGCAGGAGACCGAGCGCGCGCTGGGCGAGTCACGTCCCGACGTGTTCTTTCAGACGCTGCGCGACTGCGGGGCTTTGGCGGTGATCTTTCCTGAGATCAATGCGCTTTACGGCGTGCCGCAACCGCCAAAGTGGCATCCCGAAGTGGATACCGGAATTCACGTCATGCTGGCCGTGCGCTACGCCGCGCGGATTGGCGCTCCGACATCCGTCCGCTTCGCCGTGTTGATGCACGACTTAGGCAAAGCCCTAACGCCGCCAGAGAACTGGCCGAGCCATCGAGGACATGAGGAGGCCGGCGTACCCCCGGTGGAGGCCCTATCCGAACGGCTCCGAGTGCCCAACGGCTTCCGCGAACTGGCCGTGTTAGGCGCCCGTCATCACGCCGTCGTGCATAAGGCCGCAGAACTGCGACCCGACACAGTCCTCAAATTGCTCGAAACAACAGATGCCTTCCGCCGCCCGGAGCGATTCGCCGAGTTCCTACTCGTATGCGAATCAGACGCCCGCGGCCGCACGGGCCTCGAAAACAGACCCTATCCTCAAGCCGAGTATTTCCGCCGCGCCCGCGACGCAGCAGCCGCGGCACAGCTATCGGAGGAAGATCGTGCAGGCCTGCAGGGACCCGCGATCGGCGCGAAAATCCGCGCCAAACGGCTGGAAGCGGTGACGCAGGTTAAAGCGCAATTTGCGGGACAGTTGAGCTGAACGAGCGACACGCCCTCGGGCGGCTAACGCGCCGCCTTTCGTTCGCTAAACCCAGACTTTGTCGATTCCCGGGATCGACTAAGTGGCATCAACGACGATTCTACCTTCACCTTTCGCTCGTCCGCGTGGCCTGATGCGGATCTCGACATCCTGTCCAAGCGCAAGCAGAAACGTCATCAGCCTCTCGACTGAAAAACCATCCAGCTTGTAGTTCTTCAGTGCAGATACTTTTGGCTGGTTGATCTTCAAGAGGGCCGCGGCCGCGATCTGTGACAACCGCCGTACGTTGGTCAGCCGGACTATCTCAACGGCCAGACGAACCTTGATATCGAGTTCGCCCGCGTCCGAAAAACCGAGATCCGCGAACACGCTCCCGGAACCAACTTCGATGTCCATCTTCGTACTCGCCTCTTTGCAATGGCACCGGCGGCCTTAGCCGCCGGTCGTGGTTCCATTAAGCACTGGCATTCCCTCAGTTTCTTTAGAGGGTACGACTCCGAATCGGCAACAGGATGATAACAAACACCATCGCAACCCTCGAAAGCATTTCAGGGCCGTGAATCAAGTTAGTCGCCAAACCAGCGCCCGATCACTTCGGACTATTGAAGACGAGATTGTATGTTCAAGCTACTGGCGCGGGTCGCACGTCGGCATCGGCGTCGAAGTGCGCGTGCAAATTCGCACGTACGTTTCGACTGCTGCGCATCGTGTCGCGCACCTTGTTCTGGCTAGTTACATCATCGTCTCATCGTCCGTGGCTACAGCAGGGGAAGATCGCGGGGCCTGCAGGGGCCCGCGATCAGCGCGAAAATCCGCGCAGAACGGCTGGAAGCGGTGACACGAATCAAGGCGGAGTTTGCGGGCAGTTGACCTGAGCGAAGTCCTACGCCCTGGCCGGTACTGCCCTCAGTACCGCAACTGCGATTAAGCCGTCGGTGGTGCTGAGAATGTCAGCAATTGCTCGGCGGTGATCTCGAAGCCAGTCACGTCTCGCACAGTCGATAGCCGATTCGACCTGTCGATTATGCCAGTAACTACCACGTAGCGATTTCGCATGTGAGCTTCAACCGCAAAAGCGTATTGCTGCGCGTCGAGGATCGCGCGGGCGCGCACTATTTCGTCATCTTCACCCAGGATAATACTCAATGTTACTTCGCCATAGCGGCGCCCTTGGGGGTCAATTTCAGACCCGCGCAGTACATCAACTCGCGCCAAGAAGCGAGCAGCTTGAGTTCCGGATGGATTACGCAGGAACTTACCCACGTCAGAGATTCTAGGAAACATCTCACTCCGGATCGTTACTGCGTTCGACGAGCTGGTCAGGTTCGGAAGAGAGGACGCCCATGTCACAGAAAGCTCCACACCAGCAATTCCCGCGTCTGGCTGCATCTTCAAGAGAGCGTCACACAGATTGGACGTGATTCTTACGCTCGGCACCTGCGCATGCATCACCGAATCCAACCGGTCTTGCTCAATGGCGCCGACCAAAGCGCTGACAGAGCCAAAAAGTGCATCCGTCGCCTTTCGCGTGAACGGAATGTCTCCTCCCATTATTACCTCGTCAGAGTATTGGAGCGGACATCTCACAACCACCGTGAAGCTTCCCTCCTCTGTCTGGCCAAGCTCACACGCTTCCACGAACTCCTCGGCGGGGGTGAAGCTCATTCGTGGATGGTACGTTCTCCCTGGAGACAGGATCGTGCAAGCCGCGGCAAGCAACGAGCGACGAGCACCTTCGAGCAAGGAAATACCATGCTCGAGAGGCAAAGTGCCGCCGGAAGCCCGAGAAGAGATGACCCGAAATCGGAGTGTATCTACTTGCGCCGCACTGATGTCCTGAAGAACGGCTCTTTCACTACGGCCTTCACGCTGCGCGATCCTCGAAATCAGTGTGCCCATTTGCTCATCGAAATCATCGAACTCTGGGCGAATCGGCACCAATAACTGGTGAACCGAATCTGTACCCTTTCTGAAGACCGCCAATACTCCCCGGTAATCGGACGCCCGCTCCCAGCCGCGACTCTCCAGGTACGGCCGCAAGACCGAAAGCCGCAGGCGCCGCACGCCTTCTAGGTATGTCTTCTCAGGAGTCATGGAGTATATCTTCGCCAATGGCTACCCTGCGAGCAATCTCCCGGAGGGCCCTGGGGGTAAGCAACCGATCGACACTAAATCGCACAGTCGCAGTACTCGTATTTGCCGTCTTCGGCGCGCCGTACAACGACGCCCACCGAGCACAGTGGCGCGCGACCAGTTCCTCGGCTGAAACGCTGAGCCAATCTTCTGAGTCTCCTGGCAAGACCATGAGCACTACAATCCTGGGTATCGACACAGCCGTGCTGCGTAACTTGTCGTATTGGCTGACGTCCAGCGCATACGAAAGCCTGCCATCGATAAGTGGCAAAGTCGCGGACGTCGCCTTGAGCTGGAACTGCAAGCTAAAGTCCGTAAGCGTGGCGTTTGGGTCGAGCCTCTCTCTCACGTCCACTTGTGCGTCGACACTGGACGCATCAAGGTGACGATGAGTAGGGCCGCAAGCAAACCCCGCAGCTGCCGCAACAGCGTGCAAGTAGGCATAGCTCAATTCCGCCTTCCTGTTGTTCTCGCTCAACACGCTATTCCCTCTGACAATAGTCTCACGGTCAACGCAGCTTCTCGCAACTCCTAACATCCATTATACGACTTCTGTGATATCAACAGGAGAGGCTAAAGCGTACCTCCCTCCCGGATGCTAACCAACTTGTACGTCTCTTTCCTACGCCCCATGAGCGGTGTAGGTCGCGAACGATCGCCACGGTTTACGTCGCCAGCGTGACTCAGTGCTGTTGTCGCATCTTCATTCGGGCGCCGGCGTGCGTATGCCTGCGCGGTCCAAATCGCGGCGCTTCAGTGCCGAGTAAACCTACGTAAGCATGCAACGTGCGGGTAGCTCACGCATACGGCGTGGCTCCGCGATCGCCGCGTGATGTCATTTGTAACGATCGACGCCAACGCGCCGCGCAAGTCTTGCGTCGGATCGCATTGGGCGCGGTGCCGATAGCGGAGCGTAGTCGGGAAATCTGTAGACGAAATGATACTTCAGGTACATAAACGGCTCGCTGAGGGCATAAAGTAATGCCCGAATGAGACTTCCTTAGCCATTTGCTGGGTATCCTGCTGCCCAGCGGCGGATATGTAGTGACTTTCGCCTCGATTTATGTCGATGAAAGCGGCTCGCATGCTGGAGCGCCCTTTCTATGCCTCGCAGGGTTTCTCTACGAAGGAGAGCATGCAGAGCAGTTGGCAGCAGGATGGCGCGCGATCCTCGACCGCGAGTTTATAGCTTTGATCAAACAGCATCGAACTTTGGCGTTCGCAGCTGGCGTCAACGAGGTTGAATACAACAAGGTATATCTGCCGTACAAAACCAAGGAGCCATACCCTGCAGGCGCGTATAGCTTTTGCCTAACGGAGTGTGTGCGCATGATCATGGAGTGGGCGAATGCAAGGCGCGTCCGAGGTGACATCGCCTATGTCTTTGTCGGGACACGCCAGCCAGCGAGAAGCTAACGACGGCATGAATTTTGTTGCAAGCCGCCCCATGTCTATCCTTGCTAGTCGATATGCAAGCCATGCGTTCGCAGATAAGCGAAAAGTTCCTCCGCTTCAGAGCGCGGATATGCTTGCGTGGTTAATGGCGAATTGGTTCACGAGAATGAAGAACAAAGGCTTCACAAGCCCCGATAGCCCTGACTTTTCGTTGATGCGAAAGGACCTCAGGGCATTAGCTCGGTCGGAGTCACAATCCCAACGTCTCTCCCTGCGCCTATGGGATGGAAAAACACTGACGGAGCGATTCAAACAAGGAGAACAGGAGTTCAGTAACCCATGACTGCCTTGGGTTAGTGCACACTCCCCTGATGCGCCATCGCCAACAACGCCACTCCCAACACAATCCGATACCAAGCAAACGCAGTAAACCGGTGCGTCTGCACATACCTCAACAACCACTTCACCGCCACAAACGCCACCACTCCTGAAACCACGAAGCCAATCCCCAGCTGGCTCCAATTCTCGCTCATGGGCTCATGCCGCACCTTCAGCAGCTCATAAGCAGTAGCCGCAAACATGGTCGGAATACCAACCAGGAACGCGAATTCGGTAGCCGCAGGCCGCAGTGTCATACCCGCGAGCATGGCGGCGAAAATAGTCGCAGCCGAACGGGACGTGCCGGGGAAAATCGCCGCGAGGATCTGGCACAACCCCACCCAGATTGCGACTGACCAGGTGAGCTCGCCCGAACTGGGCTTGCGAGCGACGTACGCCTCGATGACGAGGATGGCCACGCCGCCGACCAGCAGTGCCACCGCCACCGGGACGACGGTTTCCGGCAACTTGAAGCCCATTTTCGTGGCTGCGAATCCCAGCACCAGTGTGATCAGCACCGACACGGTCAGCTTGTACAGGTAATCGCGATTCTCAGGCTGCCGGGTGTTGAGCAGCAGCTCGGTCAAGCGCCGCTGGTAGATCAGCACGATCGCGAGAATGGCGCCCGCCTGGATGGCCACGTTGAACAGCTCCGAGCGCGCGCCGAGAAATTGCTCGCAGATGAGCAGGTGCCCGGTGCTGGAGATCGGCAGGAACTCGGTAATGCCTTCAACGATGCCAAGAATGATGGTGTTCAGAGTTTCGGACACGAAGGTTCTCGCTTGGTTTGGGCCGGGACGCGTTGCCCGCGGGTATGTTAAACGGTCAAAGGGACGTTCTCAGGTCCTGATACGCAAATCCTCGCAACGATTGCTGCAAGTTGCGGCAAAGTGCCATCACTTTGAAGGACTCGCCCATCTCGCCAGGCAGAAGGAGCCGGCGGCCCTCGCCCGCAAGGCGAGCGCGATCGATGGGGTCGGTGGCTTCAGCTATAAGCGTCTCAATGCCGTTGCCAAGCAGGAACGCCGCCTGAGTAGCGAAGCCGGCGACCTCCAGCTGAGCATCAAGCGCGGCTTCGGCGACGCGAGTGAAATCAACCCACGCGGTGATGTCCTGGACGGCAATGTTAGTAAAAGGATTGTCGTGCGCGCGCTGTTTGAAGTAGCAGCGCAAGGTGCCGTCGGTCCGCTGCGGGTGATAGTAGTGCGATCGCGGCAGCCCGTAATCAAAAAGGAGCAGCGCTCCCTGCTCAACGCATTGACCAACACTCGCTACCCACGGCTTGACGCGGAGGCAGATTTCGGACGTGTAGCCTTCAGGCAAGGCGAGCGACAGTTGGCCAATCAGCTCCTTGCCGGCAGCAACAAGCCCATCAGGCGCGCCTGACGGAG
>Ga0068859_100000993_pt1 | contig 29036 bp, 30 predicted proteins | sample KBSSwiS22_FD_66585 | JGI IMG/M metagenome (GOLD analysis project Ga0068859, IMG submission 66585) | Switchgrass rhizosphere microbial communities from Kellogg Biological Station, Michigan, USA - KBS Switchgrass S2-2 | ecosystem: Host-associated > Plants > Roots > Rhizosphere > Soil ...
GAAGGGGCCAATTTCGAGATCACGCCCATACTCGAACCGCTTGCGGCTTATCGCGATCAGATGCTGGTGTTTTCTGGGCTGCGGGCAAGCTGGAACTACATTCACGCCGGCGCGTCCGGATGTTTTCTGACGGGAACGCCTCGCGGCGGCAAAACTGAAATCGAGATTATCGCGGACGTCTCGATCGATCAGCTGATGGCGCGGCATTTCGCCAGGGAAACGCAGCTCGGCTCCCTTGAGCTCTCCATGGACCAGCCGGCAAATGCCGGAGCGTGCACAGGCGTTCTCAGCTGCGCGTACACCCACACGATCTCCTGGCGCAGCCCCACGCAGCCCTTGCCGATGGAATGGAACCCGCGTTCGGTATTCGAACGGCTGTTCGGCGATAGCGGAACGACGGACGCCCGCATGCGCGAAGCGCGCCTGCAACAGCACAAGAGCATCCTCGACTCGGTCAATGAAAAGATTTCACGGCTCAAAAACGAACTGGGCCCCGGCGATCAGTCTCGCGTGAACGAATATACTGAGGCGATCCGCGACGTCGAATTGCGCATCCAGAGAGCTGAGGAACAGAAGGACGTTGAACTGCCGACCATCGATCAGCCTCAAGGCGCGCCTCCGGTATTCGAAGATCACCTCAATTTGATGCTTGACCTTCAGATACTGGCGTTCAGATCCGATCTCACGCGGGTCATATCATTCATGATCAGCAAGGAGCAGAGCGCAAGGGCTTATCCACAGATTGGAGTTTCGGAAGCGCACCATCCACTTTCACACCACAATAACATTCCCGAACTTGTCGCCAAGATGTCGAAGATCAACCGATATCACACGACGCTCTTTTCGCAGTACCTGAAGAAGCTGAAAGAAACGCCGGATGGCGATGGCTCGCTGCTGGACCACATGATGATTCTCTATGGCGCAGGCATCTCCAACAGCAACGCTCACGCGGCCGACAACCTTCCGCAATTGCTTGTCGGCGGAGGATCCGGCGCTTTGAAAGGCGGCCGACACCTGAAGTTCAACGAGAAACCCTCCAATGCGAATCTGCTTGTCGCAATCATGGACAAAATGGGTGTGCCGGTGGAGAAGGTCGGCGGAAGCACAGGCAAACTCAAACTGGATCCACTATCACTGTGAAAAGGCGGCAAATGATTTCAAGGCTCGCTGGATGCGTGGTTCTGCTGATCGCGGGGTCATTCATCGTTTCCGCTGCGGGCCGTCCGGCAATTATCGATGCAGTGCGCAAGGGCGACAGGGAAGCACTGCGCGCGCTTCTGCAGAAGGGCGCCAACGTCAACGAAGCTGAAGCGGACGGAGCAACAGCTCTGCACTGGGCGAGTTATCGTGACGACGTGCAAAGCGCCGACGCGCTCCTCAAAGCCGGGGCAAAGATCAACACCGCGAACGATCTCGGCGCGACCGCGCTGTGGGCCGCGGCCCAGAATGGCAGCGAAGCCATGGTGAAGCGGTTGCTGGACGCGGGTGCTAATCCGAACCTTGCCCTTGTTTCCGGAGAGACGCCCTTGATGGTTGCATCCCGAACGGGAAGCGCAGGTGTCGCAGAGTTGCTCATCGCCAAAGGCGCGAATCTCAACACAACCGGTACCCGCAACCAGACAGCCCTGATGTGGGCTGTTGCGCAAAAGCATCCGGAAGTGGTTAACGTACTGCTCGCGCACGGCGCCAATGTGCACGCGCGCTCCGCCACGTGGACAGATGTGGAAGCTGTTCCACCGCACGGCTACCTCCCCTACAACAAGGCTTTCCCACACGGTAACGACACGGCTCTCATGTTCGCGTCGCTCGTTGGGGACCTTGCGTCGGCGAAACTGCTTGTTGCTGGTGGCGCTGACGTCAACGATACAGATGCCTGGGGCGTGAGCGCCACTGCTATGGCCGCGCACTCAAAATATGAAGAACTGGTCGAGTTCCTGCTCGACAAGGGCGCCAATGCAAGCGCCGATGAAGCCGGATTCAGCGCCATTCACCCTGCCATCATGCATCGTAGTACCCGGATGGTCCGTGCACTCCTCGACCATGGGGCCAATCCGAACGCGCCGCTGAAAACCTGGACGCCAGAGCGCCGGACATCGAAGGATTACAGCTTCTATCCCGAGGTGGTCGGAGCGACTCCACTCTGGCTCGCCGCACGCTTCACGCAGCCGGAGGTCGTCCGTCTCCTGTTGCAGCACGGCGCCGATCCCAAATTCGTGTTTCGCTCCGAGTACGTTCCCGACGGTGGGCCGGCAGACGATGTTTTCCGAAAACGCGTCTACACCACGACAACCCTGATGGCTGCTGTCGGTATGGGCGGCGGTCGTGAGTGGGAACCGGTTGATCGCAATGCAAAAGAAGCGCTGACACTTGAATCCGTCAGGATTCTTGTTGAAGCCGGAGTCGATCTCAACGTTGAGAATACGTCGGACAAACGCACGGCTCTGGATGCCGCAAGAACTCTTCGGTACAACGGGGTCGTGAAGTACCTCGAAGACAAAGGCGCGAAAGGTGGCTCAGCGCCCCCCACTCCCCAGAGAGGTCAGCGCGGCGCCCAATAGGATTTCCAGAATCGCCTTCGGCACTTCTGCGCACTTTGGCGAAGGCACCTTGTTGCATTGCAGTGCTGGGAGTTCCATCCCAAAGCAACAGGGCACTGCAACCTACACATTTTAAAGACAAAATAAGCTTGCAGCCCTCGAATTTCAGTTATAGCATCCGTCCAAATTCCGGCGTTGTCAGTGGGGAACTCGGGATATCGGAGGAAGGCTGGGGGCCTTCTTCAGGGAACATCGAACCTGAGTGAGAGTTGACGAAGTCGGTGGAAATAATCCTCAGCGGGGGAACGGATTTATGACCAAGCAGTGGCTCGATCAACAGTGGGATCAACTACGCCAGAAGTACAGCGCGTACCTTCGACTTCTCGATTCAATTCCGGCGGATCGCTTTCATACACGTCTTGTTCCTGGTATGGGCACGCCTGCAGAACTCGTTGTCCAAATGTCGGCTGCAATCGTCAGAGACATCGCACTGGGCATCGCAAGAGGCGAGATTAGGAGACAGGAATCTTCGGAGGCAAGAATCGTTGCGGACCTCGGCTCTAAAATGGCGGTGATTGCCTACGCAAGAAAATGCTGGAGCGTTGCCAACGAAGCGGTGATGAAAGTTGGAGACGCTCAGTTAAACGCCAGCATCGATACACCCTGGAGTATGGAGATCGCGGGGTGGACGGGCTTCAATATTCTGAATGATGAGTTCTTGCATCATTACGGCCAGCTGTATACGTATGCGCGACTCTGTGGAGCGGAGCCGCCATTTCTCTGGGGCTTTGCGGAGAGCGCGCTCCAATATCGATTTGCGGACTAGTGGCGCGTAACACCCGAATTGGTACCAGCCTTCGGGCGGAACGGCCCCGTCTTCGTCGCCACTCGTCGGTCACAATGAATGAGCATTGCTTCCTCCTCGCTTCTAGAATCCGGGACCGTTGCGCACCGAACTCTGGTCCCAATTCGGGTGTTACGCGCCACTAGTTGGGGCTGTAGCTGTCTCTTTGATTTCGCGCCTTAGCTCTTAAAGAATTCCCGGCCTTTTGCCGATAAGACTACTTGCTGAGCCTTGTCTGGTTTCCCCAGGCTCGAAAGGGAGTTCGAGAGAGTCATGCCGAAATCGGGAATGGAATACCCGTATCGAGCCAATTCCCGCGATTCCACGATTGCCGTCCAAAGAAGGACCCAGGAGCGACGGTCCTTCTACGTTTCGGTCCGCCAGAAGTTCGTCATCGCAACGTCATTCTCGATACTTTGGTTCGGAGCTTCGCTGTGGTTAGCCCGGCCCTGGATACATGAGCTTTCGACTGTTGCCGGCGCTCCGCTTGCGTGGGTAATCGTCTTCATGATCGCCCTGATTCCCGGTTTCCTCAATGCCCACATTCTGATGAGTGTGCTCCTGGATACACCACCCGTATTGCCCCGGCAGATCATGGACCACCGGGAGATGTTTCCTCCGATAACGGTTCTGATTGCGGCATACAACGAAGAAGAGAATCTTCCCGAAACGGTGAGGTCTGTGCTGCAGCAGGACTACCCCGCTTCTGTCGAGATTCTCGTAGCCGACGACGGATCGACAGACGAGACGGTCAGCGTTCTGAAGTCGCTGCGGCTTTCAAACCTGACAGTGCTGCAGGTCAATCATTCCGGCAAGGCGACGGCTCTCACGGCGGGCTTGAGAGCAGTGACGACGGATATCACGGTCTGCATCGATGCCGACACCTATCTGCATCCACAAGCTTTGAAACGAATCGTGGCACGGCTGCTGTCTGACCCTGCGCACACGGCCGCGGTTGCAGGTTGTGTGCTGGTGCGCAATTCCCGCGCGTCTTTGTTGACGAGGCTGCAGGAGTGGGACTACTTCCTCGGCATTTCGTCGGCAAAGCGACAGCAGGCGCTCTACCAGGGCACGCTCGTGGCGCAGGGCGCGTTCAGCGCCTTCAAGACATCCGCATTGCGACATTGCGAGGGATGGCCCGTAGTGATCGGCGAGGACATCGTGCTGACGTGGAAACTTCTGTCGAAAGGCTTTCGCGTCGGATATGAACCTACGGCTCTCTGTTTTACGAATGCTCCGACCGGTATGTCCGCATTCTGGCGACAGCGTCAGCGGTGGGCTCGAGGAATGATCGAAGGGCTCAAGCGCTACGGGAATCTGGTGTGGCAGGGGAACCTCACCGGCTTTTTTGTTGCCGTGGATTTCGTGATTCCCGTTATCGATCTTTTCTATTCGATCGTTTTTCTGCCTGGTGTCGTTCTTGCGCTGACCGGGCGTTATTACATCGTCGGTCCGATGACGCTGATGGTGATTCCACTCTTTTTTCTTGTCGTGATTCTGATGTTCCACAAGCAGCGGCAGGTATTTGACGAACTCGATTTGAAGGTCCGCCGAAACTCGCTTGGATTTTTTTTCTTCATGCTTTTCTATCAGCCGCTGGTATCACCCATTTGCCTGACGGGCTACCTTAAAGAATTGGCCGGCGCGCGAAAGCGCTGGTAGAGGGAACTCTCTTTTACGCTTTCAGCTTCTTCCAGTTGGCCATGCACTTCTCTGCCATCGCGAGTTGTTGACCTGGTGGGCTCTGTTCCTGCTCGATGAGGTAGTACTCGATTCCTCCGGTCTTCTCCACGGCGTCAAAGATCTTCAGCCACGGCGCATCGCCTTCACCAAATGCGACGGAGTAGCCGCGTCCCTGTCCCGCGCCCCAGTCCTTGCAGTGCACGCTCTTGATTCGGCCTGGATTCGCATTGATCCACGCGACAGGATCGGCGCCGGCTTCCACGCACGTGCCCACGTCGAATTGCAGGATGACGTCTTTGGGCGTGTTTGCTGCAATGATGTCCATTGGACGCTGGCCCTGAATCAAAGGCCACTCGCTGGCGTGATTGTGATATCCCGCCGCCATGCCCAGCGGTCTGAGCTGTTCTGCAAACGACGTCAGCCTGGCTGCCAATTCCTTCCATTGATCGATGGTGACTGGAGCGCCTCGTTGCGCTGCAGCGGGCGCACTGGCCTGAATGATCGCTTTGCTGCCGATGATCTGGTTTAGCTCGATTGCCTTCTTGAACCCCTCCGGTGTTACGGCTGCGCCGCTGTTGTGTGTAGAGTTGCATTTGATTCCGAGGTCGTCCAGAAGCTTGCGCACATCCTTCGCCTGTGCCGGAGTCCAGTCGTAGTAGGGCGCCCAGAACTCCACGACCTCATAGCCCATTTTCGCTACAGCGGTTACGGTGCCCGGCAGGTCACGCATATATTCGGTGCGAACGGAGTAGAGCTCGAGACCAACTGGGATCTTCCTGGGCTGACCTTGCCTGCTCTGCAACGTGGCGTATGACAAGGGCATCGCGGCGCCCGACATTGCGAGAAACGTGCGTCGTGAAATCGCAGAAGGTCTTTTCATAGCGGGCAACCATACCACACGAGTCCTTGAATTCGCATGGCTGCAAAACTATGATGCCGGTCGAGTGGAGGTTCTGGTTTTTACATCACGCGATCGTGGCCCCACGTCCATCGCCCGCTAAGATCGAATTCTTTTTTCCCGCTCGGCGTGGCATTGGGATTGTGAAGCTGCGCTGGCGTGAAGATGACACCGAGTTCGCGGAGCAACTCATCGAGCACAGAGTTCCCGTAGGTGAGACCGGGGAATTCGATACCATCGCCGTTCACGTCACGCACGGTTGTCTTTTCGCGGGTGATAATCAGTTTGCGAAGGTTGCGCAACGTCGCAGCATGGCTGCGAAAGAACTGAATCAGAGCGTGCGCGTCTTCCAGGGAACCAGAATAGACAATCATCGAGGAGAAACTTTACTCCATGCCAAATCTCGAAGGGAAGACTGCCATTGTGACCGGAAGCAGCCGAGGCATTGGCCGCGCGATTGCCCAACGGCTGGCCGCTGACGGCGCGCGGGTTGTTCTGTGCGCGCGAACGTCATCGGCGCTTGACGAAGTCGTGCGCACGATAACTGCGGCATCCGGTAAGGCTGCTGCGATTGCACTCGATTTGCGCGATGCGGATTCGGCGGCGCGCCTTGTCGACTTCGCCGTGAGGACCTTTGGAGGTCTCGACATTCTTGTGAATAACGCGGGAGCCACACGCCGCGGTGCATTCGTCAAGCTGACCGACGAAGACTGGGCCGACAGCTTTGCCTTGAAGTTCTTCGGCGCCGTGCGTGTGACGCGGGCGTCCTGGCCGCACTTGAAGAAATGCGCGGGGTCCGTGCTGTTCATATCCGGTGCCGGGGGGCGGACGCCGGGTGCAGAGTTTGCCGCGGGAGGCGCCGTCAACGCAGGCCTGTTGTCGCTGACGAAGGCTCTGGCAGAAACGGGGATCAAGGATGGCGTGCAGGTGAACTCGGTTAACCCGGGCACGGTACGCACGGATCGGCTGAAGACCCGGCTCGACACGACCATGGAGGAGCAGGGAATCGATCTGGCGACTGCAGAGCGCCGTTTCGTCGAGGGATCAGGGGTGACGCGAATCGGCGAACCGGAGGACATTGCAGCTCTGGTTGCGTTCGTCGTTGGACCGGAGGGCCGCTTCCTCCAGGGAAGCCTGATCGATATGGATGGAGGCGCGACGAAAACCGTATAATTCAAGTCATGGCTCGAGGGTGGGAGAGTAAGTCCGTCGAAGACCAGATCCAGGAGCGGGAAAGCGCGTCGGCCGAAACTCGTCCCAGGCTCACACCAGAACAACTCCAGCTTCAGGCCCGTCGCGAAGGACTGCAGATGATCCGGACCCGTACATTAATGTCGCTTCAGTCCGCGTGTGATTCGCGTTATCGCGCACATCTGGAACGCGTTCTCGCCGATGTTGACGCTCAATTACTTGCTCTGGCTGCTGGTGCAAACAGCCAGGGCTAACAACCCCTTTTGATTTCAAACGTCCCATAGTAAAGTCCAAGCCAGATTCCCTAGATGAAACAGGTAGACTTCCCAGGAGGAAACAAACGAATGAAATTGATGCGTGTGGTAATGGTTCTAGCAATGATCGTCGCGGTCGCCGTTGGTATGGCCGCGCAGGCGCCTCCCGCAGGTGGTCAGGGCGGCGGCCAGCGAGGCCCCGGTGCCGGCGGACCTCCGGGTGGTGGCGCGCCAGGCGGCGCACCGGGTGGCGCTCGCCAGGGCGGTGGCGGCCGCGGTGCGCGCGGTCCCGCATTCACGGTGACCAGCACGGCCTGGCAGGATGGCGCTGAGATTCCCCTGAAGCATGCGTTCCGTGGAGAGAATAAGTCTCCCGCTTTCGAATTCGCCTGGTTCAATGCCAACGACAAAGCGGAACAGCCGGCGTCGGTTCAAAGCTTTGCAGTCGTGTTCCATGACATGGAAAACTCAACCAACCGTGGAACGGCGGACACTCTGCACTGGAGCATCTTTAACGTACCGGGCACCGCAAAAGGTCTTCCGGAGGGTCTTGCTGCTGGAACGTTACCCGATGGAACAAAGCCTGGCCCGGGCATCCGTGGTGGCGACATGGGCTCCTACTTTGGCCCTGGCGCCGGTCCTGGCCCGTTCCATCACTATGTGTTTGAGTTCTACGCTCTCGATGCGAAGCTGGACATTCCGTCTACCGCAACTCGGGAACAGCTCATGATGGCAATGGAAGGTCACGTCGTCGGCAAGGCCGCCTACGTTGGCCGGTTCCGTGGTCAATAAAAAACTCCTTCAAAGAGGAAATACTATGAAGACAGTGCGATTGTTACTGGCAGTGGCGCTAATCGTCATGGTTGTCGGCAGCCTCATGGTGGCGCAACAGGCTCCTACGACCGGTGGCCAGGTTGGCCCTGGCGCCGGTGCGGGAGGCCGAGGCCCTGGCGGTGGCGGAGGTGCCGGCGGCGGCGGTCAGAGGCGCGGCGGTGGTGGGGGCGGAATTCCCATGCCGATGGTGGTCACTGCGCCATGGCCTGATGGCGGCGACATTCCCGCCAAGTATGCCGGCCAGATGGGTGTGTCACCCGCCCTGTCCTGGACAGGCGCACCGATGACAGCCCAGAGCTTTCTGCTGGTCTTCCATGACATGGACGTGGCCCCTCAGCGTGGCGCCGATGATGTCCTGCACTTCATCATGTGGGACATCCCCGGCACGACAACGAGTTTGCCCGAAGGTTTGAAGCCCGGTGATCAGGCTGATGGAAGCCGGATTGGCCGGAACATCACCAACCAGAACTCCTACATGGGACCGGCGCCGCCGGCCGGCCATCCTGTGCATCACTATGTGCTCGAACTCTACGCTCTTGATGCAAAGCTGGGTCTCGCGGCTACCGCGACTAGAGCGGAGGTGATGGCCGCAATTGCCAATCACGTTGTTTCTCGAGCTGCCTACTACGGGAAGTTCAAACCCGCGTAACGACACAGAACCACCCCGGTCTTGCCGGGGTGGTTCCCCAAAATGCCTTCCCGCTATCAATTCCTTACCGAAAGCTACGAAACCGAAATCCTCAAGGTCTTATCCGTCTGGAGCAGCTTTCAGGACGATGATCTGTCCGTGCGTCCGCATCCGAGCGACAAGCGTGGACGCAGCGTCCGCGAGCACATGGTGCATCAGTGCACGAGTGAAGACGGGTGGTTCAAAAACATGTTTGGCATCGACACTGGAAAGCCGCTGCCGGAAAGTGAATCGCGAGAGGGATTCATTCGCCACTACGCAGAAGCCGCAACGAGTAGGCTTTCAGCCCTTCAGAGTCGCGACGATCGTTGGTGGGAAGAAGAGGTGTCGTTCTTCGGCGTTCCTCGGAGCCGAGCCTGGATCATGGTCCGGCGTATCGCGCATACATCGCACCACCGGGGCCAGCAGATGGCTCTCCTGCGCATGCTCAACCGCGAAGTCTACAGCAACTATGGTCCGACGGCGGACACCGGCGGTCTGGCAGCGAACCAGGCTTCTGTTGTGTATCCCTATCGTGATTTGAGTTCGCTGCTCAAGGCGGGACCGAAGAATCCCTTGCCGGGAATGGGCTCAAAGCCCGTGAGTGAGCGGCCTGCCTGACAAAGTTCTAATTTAGAGCTTCCAACAAGAGCTTGAAGTGAGTGGGCTGGACGTGACCTTCTCTTGGCGCGCTCATGATGTCGTCGAAGAACGCTGTGAGTTCGAGAATCTCGAATCCGCGGTCGCCCAGATCGCTGTAGCCACGGATGTAGCCATCGTTGAAGCCGAGGATATGCCCGAACTCGTGTGCGAGCGTCTTCGGAGCCAGATCGCCAGGACCAAGGGCAACGTAGCGTCCGACGGAACCGTGTGTGAACTCCGCTCCCGTTGTGAGAACCCCGCCGTCACCGGGAAACCGCGAGACATGCTTCTCGATGTCGATGTGTTCGCCATTTGTTGGAGCGGTCCTGCCGCGATACAGCTCTGCCGCAGGGACCTTGCGGAGATCGAGTTCGACAAGGTACTGAGTCCCTCCCTCTTCGGCTCGCCACGTGTCTTCGATCACGGTTCGGACCTGGGCCAGGTAGGCGTCATCGTCGATGTCTGTGTACATTCGAACCTGCAGCACAATGCGATTTGGAGCTGTACGCCGCACACGAACAAAGCCCGGCGCTTTCGGTTTACCCAGGACCTCGCGGATTGTCGCGGCCGTATCCGGATTGCCGGACTTGAGCGCCCAGTAGACCTGGGTCATGCGATCGTACTGCTTGCGGTCTTCGGCGATAGACCTCTGCCAGAACCGGTTGTATTCGATGTACTGATCGACTGTCCCCTGGTTCCGGATGAGTTCGCGGTATTGGGTGACCAGATCGGAGAATCTCACCGGTCTTGCTTCACGCGAGACGGCCGCCAGACGCACGAGATCTGACTTTGCCCTCTCGAGTTTCGACTCCTCACCCTGGATGTAGCTCTCTGTTATGGGCCAACTATAAAAAAAGCTGCGTATCGGTGTTGGTGGCTGCGGAATATCGACGATGCGCGGCAACATGCCGTAACCGAAGATGCCAACCGGTGGGGGAGCCTTTTCCATTTGCCGTAACAGTGGTGCCGCCTGGTTGGGAGGAAGATCGCGCTGGATGGCTGCCCGGAGCTCTTCGAAGAATTGCGCAAGCCTGTCACGGTAGCCATGAAATTGCTGCTGCACGTGATTGCCTTCGCGCACATATGCCGGCTGGGCCTGGAGGAGTGTCAGGGACAGGAGCGCCACCGCGGTTCTCATAAGATTTTCGACATACGCCTGTTAATGGTAGACGGCTCAGGACGTTTATGGAAGTGTTGAGGAAAGGAGATGCCGTTTGACGTCCGCAACTCATCGCATCAGTGGCAGACCATTGCCTGAGGATTTCGAGCGTATTTTCAATGAGAACCACGCGCTGGTCTACCGGGCGGCGTATCGGATTACCGGGAACAGCGAGGATGCAGAGGACGTCCTGCAGACGCTTTTCCTGAGACTGCTCCGGCGCGAGGTTCTTCCCGATATGGAACGGAACCCGAAGGCCTACATGCATCGCGCCGCGATCAATATTGCCCTGGACATCGTGAAGGTTCGAGCTCGCAACGTTTCGGCCGCCAATCTGGAAGATCAAATTCACGACAGCACGGTGTCACCGGATCGGATGCCTGCGTTTCGAGTTCAGGACTGGCTCCGCGAGGCCCTGAGCGAACTGAATCCAAAGGCTGCCGAAATTTTCGTTCTCAAACATGTCGAAGGATACGACAACTCGGAGATTGCGCAGATGCTCGGTACATCGCGCGGCACCGTCGCTGTGCTTTTGTTCCGTGCCCGCGCTCGTTTGAAGAAGTCCGTGAAGAAACGGCTCGGAGAAAACCTATGAAACTCAACAAGGAAAACCCGGGAAAGATTCTGGATCGCGCCATCGAAGAAATCCGCAATACGCCTGTATCGGCGGACGCCATCGACCAGGCGGCAGCCAACGTGCGGTATCGTCTTCAGGAGGAGCACAACAAGGTTGTGCCGCACCCATCGGCTCTCGAGGTCGATCGTATTCAGAGTTGCGACGACTTCCGCGCATTGATCCCCGCGTACCTGACTTCCAGCCTCACTTCTTCCCGGCGTCTTCTATTCGAAGACCATGTGAGGGAGTGCGTGGGTTGTCGCAAGGCGATGGATGCGGCTCGGCGTGGAGCCTCCGACACGGAGAAGCCGCGCGTCCCTGGCCCTTCCAGCGTTGCCTGGGGACGTCGAGCGAAGTGGCTTGCCCCAGTCGCTGCAGCGCTGCTTGTTGGCGTTGCCCTGCAGACCGGCGTGGTGCGCGACTGGCTCTGGCCAATCGATGTTCACGCGATCGTTCAGATGGTGGATGGGGGACTGTTCAAGGTTTCCGGTCACGACGCTCAGGGAATGAAGGCCGGCCAGCGCATCGAGCGCGGCGAAACGATTCGTACGGGTGTTAACTCCGGCGCCATGATCGAGCTGGCTGACGGCACGCGCGTCGAACTGGCCGGCAGGTCCGAGCTTGCGCTTGTGCGGGCGCGAGACGGCGTGAAGATCAAGCTGGCGCGCGGCAATGTCATTGTGACGGCCGCGAAGCAGCATGGGCATTTGTACGTCGAAACCAACGATTGCAATGTGTCTGTCGTGGGAACCGTGTTTGCGGTAAGCGCCGGCCTTAAAGGATCACGCGTTGCGGTCATCGAAGGCGAGGTCTACGTTGAGCAGGAGAACGGTGTCGAGGAGTCGCTGACTCCTGGTGAACAAACCTACACGAATCCGGATATGGGCGCTGTGCCGATCGGTGAGGAGATCGGATGGAGTCGCAATGCGGAGGCCATGCTCAAGGAACTGCAGACGTTCGGGCAGGATTTCGCTACACGTGCCGAAAGACAGGCGATGCGGCATACCTCCAACCTTGTGGGTCTCGTGCCGGCTGATACGCTCGTTTTTGCCTCATTGCCGAATGCGTCCCAGCAGTTCCAGGAGTCCTACGCTCTCTTTCGTCAGCGCATCGGAGAGAACTCTGTGCTGTCTGACTGGTGGCATCAGGCCGAACAGCCTGGCGGGATAAAGTTGGATGAGTTGGCGAATCGCATCTCCGAAGTCGGCGCTTATCTGGGATCGGAAGTTATTCTCGCATTTCCGAAAGGGGAAGCGGGCGGCAGTCCTGTCCTGCTGGCAGAGGTCTCACGGCCGGAATCCCTTGTTTCCGCCTTGCAGGGAGATCTGAGGCGGATGGCGGAAATCGATCCGCAGGGGACACCTGTCCGTCTGGCACAGACGGAACAGGAACTTGCTTCCATGAGCGGTACCGGTCTTCTGATCTTTGTCAATGAAGGGTTGATGGTGATATCCGATGTCGCGCAGGTGCAGCGCGCGGCAGCCATACGTCGTGGAACCGTGACAAACACGTTCTCGAGCACGCCTCTCTATAGAAGGCTGGAGCAGGCTTACAACGAAGGTGTCGGATGGCTTCTCGCTGTTGACCTTCAGCAGAACATTAAGCCGGACGCTGCGGAAGCTCGCCAGCTTGGCATTGAGAACGTGCAGCAACTGGTGCTCGAACAGAAGACCGGAATCGGCAGCGCCGCTTCTCAGGTTGCCCTGAGCTTTGCGAACGAGAGGCGCGGCCTTTCCGCGTGGCTGGGGGCGCCGGCGCCGATGGGATCGCTGGACTTTGTTTCAACGGATGCTTATGCACTTTCTGCCTGGCTGACGAAGGATCCGGACTTGATCTTTGACGATATCCTCAACATCGCCCAGGCCGACGCGCAATTCGCGGAACGCCTGCGTACATTCGAGGAAACGCACAAAATCAATCTGCGGCGCGACCTGGCAGAGCCCCTCGGCAATGAAGTGCTCGTTGCTATTGATGGTCCCATTCTTCCGAAGCCGTCATGGAAGGTGGTCTTCGAAGTGAACGATGCGCCGCGGCTCGAAAACACCATTCAGTTTGCCGTCACCAGCCTGAATCGTGAGGCTGTTGCTCGTGGACTGCCCACACTGAACCTTGAAAGCGAGACGGTAGAGGGAAAGACCTATTACGCGCTGAAGTCGAGCGGGGCTCCCGTGGAGATTCACTTCACGTCGTGGATGGGCTACATGATCGTTGCTCCGAGCAGAGCCCTGCTGACCGAGGCCATTCGTATCCACGACTCCGGAAGTTCAATCAGTCGATCCGCGGCATTTCGATCCCAGCTGCCGCCCGATGGAAGGGATATGGCTTCCGCGGTGATGTATCAGAACCTGGAAAGCCTGGCACAAAGTCTGCCGACCATGGCGACCGACGTTGTGAACAGAGACGTGCGCGAAAGTCTTCGGACTGCAACGCTGTTCGAAAGTTCGCTTCCCAAAGTGGTCTTCGTCTACGGGGAGCAGGATCGAATTCTGGGCGCGGCCCGCGGTTCGTTTGGTCTACGCATCGCAAGCATGCTGGGACTTCAGGGGATGATGGAGGCGACGGGCATGAGAGGTTTGTGGCATTAAATCGAATTCGTAACTTTTGCGGAGGATTTATCGTGAAGAACAAGAAACGAATTTTCCTGGCCGGTCTGATGACGATCGCTCTTGTGGCGCTGTCGGCATGCCACGGGGGTGGCGGCAGCACGCACTTGCGGTGGGTCAACGAAGCGGATAGCAACAAGGTTCTCGAAGTCACAATTCAGTACCCCAGCGCTCTGGGACGCGTGCACATGGCTGTCATGGGAGGAAGATTCAAAGGATCCTACGTTCTCAAGGACGGAGAGAAGACTACCGAAGGTCGTGTGACCCAACTGGAGGACAAGTACCGTTTGACCTCACAGGACGGCAAGCAACAGGAGTTCAGCGTGGAGCGCACCACAGGTGTGCTTAAGGACGAAAGCGGATCGACGTGGAAGGAGGACAATCCTCCGAAGACGACCGTAACGCTCAAGGAATGGTAACGCGGGGAACACTTACAGGAACCAGAAGGCATCCTCCGACGATTGCAGCGTCTGCCGCGGTACTGATGCTTGCTGCGTGCCCTCGTGCGGCCGAATACAATAACGACACGGTGTGGGAAGTGAAGACTGCAACGGCAGACGTTTCGTATCTCAAAGTGGAAGAAGTAGAAGTTTGGAGACGGGGCCGATTCATTCGCGACTTTCAGTGGAACCGACACCGTTGCCTTCTCGTACCATGTCGAGGAGGGCGCGGATTCGGCGGAGTTCGTTTTTTAGCTGGATCCTGATCTGATCAACGGATGGCGTTTATTGAGCTCGACAGACTGAGCCTGAGTCTGGGGGGTCGGCCAATTCTGAAGGAATTGACCGGCGCGTACTCCGGACGATGCATTGGTTTGCTTGGCCCCAACGGCGCCGGTAAGACAACACTCCTCCAGGCGCTACTGGGTTTCTATCCCCCAACATCGGGAACGGCCCGCGTTCTCGGCCTTGACGTCCGCACCCAGATTCGTGAGATCCGGCATCGCATCGGCTACATGCCCGAAAACGACGCATTCATTGCGGGCATGTCCGCCATTCGGTTCGTCCGCATGATGGCAGAGCTTTCCGGACTGCCTCCCGAGGCTGCGATGGAACGCGCTCACGAAACGCTCTTCTACGTCGGCCTCGGCGAAGCCCGCTATCGCCCCCTCGGCACCTATTCTCTCGGCATGAAACAGATGGCCAAACTCGCTGTGGCCATCGTGCACGGGCCCAGCATGGTTATCCTTGACGAACCCACAAATGGGCTCGATCCCGCGGGTCGGGTGCGGATGATTCAACTCGTTCGGGAGATTCGCGACACGCACGATATCAACCTCATCATTTCGTCGCATTTGCTTCGGGACATCGAGGAGTTCTGCGATGAAGTCATGATCATGAAAGACGGTCGGGTTGTTACGTACTGCAACCTGGAAGAGGAGCGGCGCGCGAATCGAAAGTTTCTCCAACTCGAGACGCGCGGAGAGAATTCGGCGTTTCTGGAGGCTGCGGAGCTTTTGGGCTGCGAGTGCGCAGTCGATGGCAGGAGCCGTGTGAAGATGGTGCTGCCGGAAACGGTCGAGATCCATGATCTGTACCGGCTGGCGCAGACGCACACCACGCAGATTCGGCGTCTGCAGTACAAGCGTGACTCACTGCAGGACATTTTTATGAAGGCGATGGAGGCGGGGAAGAAGTAGATTTTGAGATTGGCGAATCCCGCGGAGACCAGACATGGCAGTCTATAAACGCACCTACACACGGTATTCCGGTCCGCTGACGAGCGAACGCGGGCGCTTCGCTATCTTGCCCCGTTACGCGCTTGAATCGGTGCTTTCGTCGCGCTTCTACACCGTCGCCTTCATGCTCGCCCTCGTTCCGCATCTCATCGCGCTGGCGTTGATCTACTTTCGCAGCCACATTGATGCGCTATCCGGTTTGGGAATCGACGCTCGGGCGCTCCAGATCCTGTCGATTGATGGAGGCTTCTTCCTGAACTTGTTCATCGTGGAGACCTTCATTTCGTTTTTTATGGTGGCGTTGCTGGGCCCGGGACTGATCGCCCCGGACCTGGCCAACAATGCCATGCCGTTGTATCTGAGCCGGCCCTTTTCACGCGTCGAGTATGTGATCGGCAAGCTGTCCGTTCTTCTGGCGGTGACATCGCTCATTACGTGGGTGCCGGGCCTGCTGTTGTTTGGGATTCAGACGGCGCTCACAGGCCTGTCATGGTCCTGGGATAACCTCCGGGTTCTGGTAGCGATTCTTCTCGGGTCCTGGCTCTGGCTGCTGACGATTTCTCTGATCGCTCTGGCCCTGTCTGCGTGGGTGAAGTGGAGACCCGTCGCCGCGGCGGCCCTGTTTGGCATCTTCTTCGTCTCGGCAGGGTTTGGTACCGTCTCCAACGTTCTGCTTCTTACGCGGTGGGGAACTCTGCTCAATCTCTCGTCCGCAATGAGAATGGTCTGGCGTTGGCTGTTTCTGAGCGAGACGCAATACCGCATCGCGACACCGCCGTTCGGAACAATGCCGGCCTGGACAGGGCTGGTGACTCTGTGCGCCGTATGCGGGCTCGCGCTTCTGCTGCTCGCGTGGAAGATTCGACCCGTGCAGGTGGTGCGTTGATGCAGTCGGATCAATTGATCATTTTCGAGAATGTCTCGAAGTTCTATGGCGAGGTCCTTGGAGTGAATCGCGTGACGCTGGCGATTGCTCCTGGCGTGACAAGCCTTGTCGGGCCCAACGGCGCCGGTAAGACAACGCTCATGAACCTGATGACGGGTTTGCTGCGCCCGACCAAAGGAACTATTCGTGTCCTGGACATTCCACCTTCCGATCCGGAGAGATTCTTCCGCAACATCGGATACTGCTCGCAGTTCGATGCCTTTCCAAGAGGGCTCTCCGGCTATCACATGGTCCATTCGATGCTGATGCTGCATGGACTCAGCAGTGGCGAAGCAGAAGACCGCACGTGGAAAGTCCTCGAGCGTGTGGGCATGACGGATGCGGCGCATCGGCGGGTGGCAGGCTACAGCAAGGGGATGCGGCAGCGCATCCGGCTGGCTCTTGCCCTGGCGCACGATCCCAGAGTTCTCGTACTCGACGAACCGCTGAACGGACTCGATCCCATGGCTCGCGCGGAGGTCATTGATCTCTTTCGGAAGTTTGCGGATTCCGGCATGCACGTACTGATTTCGAGCCACATTATGCATGAGGTGGACATCGTTTCAGATTCCGTGATCATGCTCAGCGGAGGCTATGTGGTCGCGGAAGGCGAAATCCAGGGCGTGCGCCACGAGATGGAGGAACACCCCATTCAGATCCTCGTTCGCTGCGATCGGCCTGCGGTCATTGCATCCAATGTGTTTCAGCAGGATTCCGTGGTTGAAGTGAAGATCCACAACGACGGCAGGGGACTGCTGGTATCCACGCGAAACCCGGACCGGTTCTACGATCTTCTGAACCGGATTGTTCTCGATAATCACATCGCAGTCGAGAGCGTCTCCCCGGCAGACGAGAACGTTCATGCCGTGTATCAATACCTTGTCGGTTCGAATGGAACAGGCTCGCTATGAATCTCTGGATCAGACAGGCTCTCACCGTCATGAAAGTGGAACTGAAGCGCTACATTCTCGGGCGGAGATGGATTGGCGTCTACCTTGCGGCATATGCTCCCGTCGCGCTGTTGCTGTTTGCAGCGATCCAGATGAGCAGGCGTTCAATTTCGATTTCAGATCTTTCCGAAGCATACGCGTTTTTCTATCAGACGTTCATGTTGCGGCTGGCAATTTTCTTTTCGTGCGCTCTTGTGTTCTCACAACTGTTCAGGGGAGAGATTCTCGAGAAAACGCTGCATTTCTACATGCTCGCGCCGGTGCGACGTGAGGTTATTGCCGCAGGGAAGTTTCTGGCGGGTGCGGTTGCGATGTCATTGATCTTCGCAACGAGCACGATCCTGACGAATCTTCTGATCTACGCCCCGGCGTCCTCGGGATCGAATTTTTTCTTTGAGGGTCAAGGGATTGCCTATCTGCTGCGGTACGTGTTCGTGACGGTTCTGGCCTGTGTCGCGTACGGTGGCGTGTTCACGCTGACGGGATTGCGTTACCGCAATCCCGTCATTCCAGCGATCATTGTCGGCCTTTGGGAAGCTTTCTATTTCTTTCTTCCCGAGAGCTTGCAGAAGCTGACCATCATGCACTATCTGCAGTCGCTGCTGCCGCTCGTCATTGATCGAGGCCCCTTCTCGGTGGTGGTTGACGCGTCGAGCGGAGTCTTCAGCGTGCTGGTCCTCGTTGGCGTTGCCGTACTGCTGGTATGGGCTGCGGGCAAAGTTTTGAACCGGACGGAAGTCACCTATAGCGCGGACTAGCTTATCTCTGTAATCCACTTCGAGAGTGCGGCGGGCGCTATTTTTCCGGGGCCGGGAGCCGGCGGTAACCGTAAACCTTCGGTTTCCAGAACGAATTCATCGGAGAGCGATTAGTGCCTGCGCTGACCTGCGCATGATAGAAGGCCTGCGGCGTATCCACGATGCCCATGTGCTTCAGATCATCGAAGAAGACCAGGGTGCCGAAGTTCCCCTGCTCTTCTTTCGAGGCCGGTTTCAGCATCATATAGAACTTGCGAGCAGTGGTTCGTTTCATCATGATTCCGTTATCGTACAGAACTCTCCAGACGAAGCCGGAGCAATCGTAGCTTTTAAGACCCGTTGCGCCCCAGACGTACGGACGTCCGAGGTTTCGCTCAATCGCAGCACGCATTCCAGCGAAAAAATCCGTGATGCTTGGAGTCGTCGTGGATGTTGACGGCGCCTGCGCCCTCGCCGTGACAGACAGGGATGCAAGCAGAAGGAGTGACAGCAGCAGGCGTTTCACTTTACAGCGCTCCCCAGAAGCAGGCCCAGCCCCACAAAAAGGCCTGCGAGAAAGATGGCGACCGACCGGTTGTCCGCTTTCAGCTGATCGGAAAAATTAACGCCAGGAGTGAGCCAGTCGAAGATCTTGTATGCCGCGACAAATCCGATGAGTCCCACAGCAAGCGAGATCAGGATCGAGATCAGGTAATTGGCAAAATCCACAGCAGCTCCAGATGTACTACGACGGATAATACGGCACGTTGCGTCGAAAAGTTCATTCTAAGTTCGCCGGGGCGGAATTTCCGTGCTAGCGCACGTAGATGGGGTTGGACATGATCCACGGAAGGCGATCGAAAGGTTTCCCCAGCGAGTCGAGAAAGACTTCCACCCGGTACGAGCCGGGCTCTTTCGGCGTGAACATCAGGGTCCTGGCAGACGTCGCTTCTGAGACCTGGTGTCCGTCTTTCAGCAGGACGATTCGGGCATCCACGGGTACATTCACGTTCAGGGCCGGCGCGTCCGCGAGTTTTACTTCGTCGCCCTGGATCTTCCAGCCCGCAGAAAACGAGAAGCCCTTCGTGTCGCCGAGGACATCGAAGCCAACGTAGCAGTGCCCCTGCTTCAGGGCTTCAAGGAGAGTTTCCCGGGTAAGGGTCTTGCCATTCTCCAGAAGCACATGGGTTCTCACAACGCGAAACACATCCGCGTATTTGTCGAACTTAAGCCCTACGAACTTCTTTCCCGTCTCGTCACCCAGAAGATGAAGCCCGATATTGGAATGCGCGTCGCTTCCTGCAAAAAGGGTCAATCGGCGAGTCTTTGCAGCCTGGTCGTATTTCTTCAGGTTCTCATCCGGGCGCGAGAGATGCGTGGCCAGTGTAAGGTCTGAGTGGTTGCGATAGGCCCAGAGCATATCGAAGATAAACAGGACGTAGTTTACTTCTCGTGCGGTGGTGCTCAGATTGAACACTTCAATGCCGTCCACGTTCGCGGTGTCCCAGCTGTGAAACCTCTTCTCCGGATAGGCAACGAATGCGAGCCGGCCCTCTTTCTGAAAGGGCGGCAGGAACTCGGGTGTTTCCATATTCCGGCGGAGATAGGCTTCATGTGTTCCCGGTATCAGCAAAAGGCGATCGTCGGAGTGTGTATCCACCTCGTTTCCCCCGACGAAGAGCGTTCCTTCGTAGGTTCCATTCAAGGTCAGCGCTGCGGTGTCCAGCAGGTTGGCGGTATGTTCGGTGATCACAACGTAGTCGAGACCTTTTGCGCCTTCGATCAGTTCTTCGAGGGTTGCTCTGCTGTGTCCGCCCAGTGCCGTATGGACGTGAATGACGCCGGCGAGGTCTTTGTAGGGCGGATCGGGTGACGGCCCGCGGCTTTCATTGAGAGCAGCAATCCGTGCCGAAAGCCGGGCGACCTGGATATGCCGGTAGAGGAACGGTATTTGCGAAAGGACAGCCAGTAGCAATAATGCGAACGCAATTTTCTTCCGGCGCTTCACAGATACTTGCTCGAGGGATTGGTATCAGTCGGCAATTGGCGCTGCAGTAGCGGTCAGCCTGTCGTCGATCCGACGGGCAAGGGCTTCATGCTCGTCCCACATGGCCTTGGGCATGCGCCGCCCATATGATTTAAGAAAGTCGTCCTGCCCTGCCACAGCTTCAACCCACTCGGCGGGATCGACCTTGAGAAGGCTCTTCATCACGTTGTCGCTGATATTGAGCCCGTCGCGGTTGATGGCATCGGGGGTGGGCGTTAGCCCGATCGGTGTGTCCAGGGCCTTGCCCCGGCCTTCACAACGCTCGAGAACCCACTGCAGTACCCGGATATTGTCTCCGAATCCCGGCCAGATGAATTTCCCCTGATCATTGGTGCGGAACCAGTTCACTCGGAAAATCTTCGGAGGATGCTTCAGGGCCTTGCCGACTTCGAGCCAATGCCCAAAGTAGTCACCCATGTTATAGCCGCAGAAGGGAAGCATTGCCATCGGGTCACGGCGAAGCACACCGACCTTGCCTGTCGCCGCTGCCGTCGTTTCCGAGGAGAGCGTCGAGGCGAGGAATGTTCCGTGCTGCCAGTCTCGGGCTTCAAAGACAAGCGGTATGCGCCGCTGGCGGCGGGCGCCGAAGAGCATCGCGTCTATCGGTACGCCATCGGGATTTTCAAACTCGGGCGAAATTGAAGCGCATTGCGCTGCAGGAACGGTAAAGCGACTATTGGGGTGTGCCGCCTTCTCCTTGGATTGCGGCGTCCACGGACGGCCCTGCCAGTCGAGCGCTTCGGAAGGTGCCGGATCATCGTGGCCTTCCCACCAGGGCGTGCCGTCCGGCCTTAATGCGACGTTCGTGTAGATCGTGTTCCGCTGGATCATGTCGAAGGCGTTCGGATTGGTGAAGCGGCTCGTGCCGGGCACCACTCCGAAGAATCCAGATTCCGGATTGATGGCCCAAAGCCGCCCGTCAGAACCAGGACGCAGCCAGGCGATGTCATCTCCCACGGTCCAGGCTTCCCACCCGGACATGGAGGCGGGAGGGACCAGCATCGCGAGGTTGGTCTTGCCGCACGCGGAGGGAAATGCGCCGGTGATGTAGTGCATTTCGCCCTGGGGATTCTTTAATCCCAGGATGAGCATGTGCTCGGCAAGCCACCCCTCCTTGCTGCCCAGGTAACTCGCCAGGCGCAAAGCCATACATTTTTTGCCCAGCAGTGCGTTGCCGCCGTAACCGGAACCCACCGACCAGACGGTGTTTTCTTCAGGAAAGTGGACGATGAATCGGCGGTCCGGACTGAGGTCACCCAGCGAGTGAAGACAGTGGGTGAAGTCTCCCGTGGAATCCAGGTGCTCCAGCGCGATCTGTCCGACGCGCGTCATGATGCGCATATTCAGGACGACGTACTTACTGTCGGTAATCTCGACGCCCACCTTTGAGAAGCGGGAGCCCGGCGGACCCATGAGGAACGGGACCACGTACATGGTGCGTCCCTTCATGGCGCCCTGGAAGAGCGGTGTCACTTTGGCCCGCGCATCGGCAGGGGACATCCAGTTGTTATTGGGCCCTGCGTCTTCCTGCAATTCTGTGCTGATGAACGTCAGATGTTCAGTGCGGGCAACGTCGTGGGCTGCGCTGCGGTGAAGGTAGCAACCGGGCATCTTCTTCTGGTTGAGTTCGAGCAACTCTCCCGTCGCAAGGCATTCCTTCGTGATGCGCTCGCCTTCCTCGGCCGAGCCGTCACAATAAACAATCTGGTCCGGCGTCGTAAGCGCAGCAATCTCCTTAACCCACTTCTCAATTGCAGGGTGAACTGGCGGCATCTGTTCTCCTCGGTGCGTCTTTTCTGGGGAAAAACGCCCGCAACAGCTTATTCGTTCTGACACGCGCGTTCAAGGGCCTGCAAATTGAAGGAAACAAAAGTGCTATCGGCGCTGGTGATTGCCCGGACGCGTCCGTACCCGGGGTCGGGAACGAGGAATAGTCTCCGGTCTGCGGAAATCTCGCCCGCGCCATCGACACGCATTTCTGGCGGACTGAGGTGCTATCCTTCCCCGTCATGAAAATCACCGAACCCGCAACCATGATCACGGACTACATGCTCGCACTCTCGTGCGCGGTTTTTGCGATCCTAACGCTGCGGCTGCAGAGCCCGCATCGCGCTCTACCGGTTTGGTTCCTTGCCTTCCTCACCGGTTCGATCGCGGCATTGCTCGGAGGCACCTTCCATGGGTTCAAGCTGCACTTCAGCGCGGGACGAGCCAAGGGCATCTGGGACTTCACCATGATCCTCATTGGAGCAAGCGCCGCGTTCATGATTGCCGGTGCGCTTGTTTCGTCTCTCGGGCGTGGGGACCTCGAATCGGTCAAATGGATCCGCCGCGGGTTAATTGTGAGTGCAGCCGGCTTTGCAGTTCAGAAGGTGGGGTGGGACATCCACCAGCACTTCAACCACAACGATATCTATCACGTGATTCAGATCGCGGGTTTCTGGTGTCTCTACGAGGGAGTCCGTCGGCTGGAATAAAATCGGGGCTGAGGTTTCTCAGCCCCGATTTATTTACTCTACGGTGCCTTCTGCTTTCGTCAATCCGTTCTTGAGAGCGTTCTTGACGATCCACTTGATCACATTGCCATTGTTATAGACGTAGGCGACGATGTGGTTCAGCGTGGAGAAGCAGTGGAGTTCGCACTCCTTCTTCATGGTCGCCAGCTGCTGCCGATCAAACTTCGGCGCGCCGGCAACTCCCCAGTCATAGGTAGCGGAATACATGGGGAAGCACGGAGCGAGCGTGCCATCGGTCCGGATGATCAGCGTATTGATACCGGCGCGGCAGCCCCATGGTTCCGTGTGACCGCGCATGAACGTCTTCATCTGCAGCAGGCGGTCTCGCTGGTTGACGACTTTCACTCCCTGCCTCTGCTGATCCACAATCCAGTCGATCAGATCATCAACAGCTGGATAGTCCTCAGGAGTTAGGAACGTACTGTTCTTGTTCAGATGCTTGAAGTGCGGGGAATCGATCAGCGGAGATTCCACGATATGGAAGTCGATGCCGATGTCGAGGTCCTTGGCCATCCTCGTGAGTTCTTTCACGTCGTCCATATTCGTCCGGCAAATGCAGACGTTGAAGAAGGTCGAGATCTGGTGTTTCTTCTGAACCTTCATCAGGTAATCGAAGTATGGGCGGATGGGCTCGAGAGCCTTTGCGAGTCCTGGCTTTTCCTTCACCACGTCAACCGCTAGGTTTACGGTGCCGAGACCGGCATCACCAAGGCGATCGACAACGTCAGGCTTCATCAGTCGCCCGTTGGTGGGCAGGTACGTGATGAAATCTTTCTTCGAAGCATAGTATGTGATCTTGTGGATGAAGTGTGGCCGCAGTAAGGGCTCTCCACCCATCAGTGCAAGGAAGCGGTTGCCCGTCTCGTGAAGCCAGTCGATCGACCTCTTCGCGACAGGCTCAGTCATTCCCTTGATGCTGTTGTCATACGACCAGCAATAATGGCAATCGAGGTTGCACTTCCATTCGCTGAACAAATATGCAATCAGCGGACGAAGCTCCCACGGCATCATCTTCGATTTGAAATAAGGAGCGCCAAGGCCTTTCCACGTACGCAGTCGCTTGAAATTGTTGTATGCGCGCTGGGTCTTCCAGCGTGTCGACGGATCGGGATATTGGGGATAAACCGGCTCAGGCAGTCCGCCTTCAACCGGACCGATGGGATCGTCGAGGTCCTTCAAGCCGTGGCTGTCCTTCAGCATGTCGTGAAGGCCGACATCTATACGAAAGGACGGAGCGGCGTCTTTCGGGGTCTCAGTAGTACTCATCAGTACGAATCCTCCTGTCTAAAACGCCCATATATATCGCACAAATCGAAAGCCAATCCCAACAAAAGTTGAGTCCTTGGCTGGATTTACGGACTTTTAGCACATCCGTAGGCGGGTTCTGCACAACACCTGGTGCAATCGCAGGCCTGAGCCAGCGCAATTCCTCTGAAGAGAAGTCACATTCTCGGTACATACTGAAGGCCTTTTGGGGAGTTCCTGGACGGGTTGGGAGTACCCATGCGCGGCATTGATCGCAGTTTGTATACGACCGGTCTTTCTGCTGATCGCTACTACCAGTCCGCTCTTTCTGGTAATCAACGCTGTACTCGATGGAAACATTGCTCAGGGAATTCAGGGCGAGACACATTCGTCAGTATGGGATCGTTGTGATCTATCGCAGTAGGATAAGGAGGTCGAGTTGAACACCACGATGCACGCCATTTTGTATAGATGGACCGTTCGTCCTCTGGCAATCGTTGTCTTTATCTTCGGGCTCCTTTCTCCTGCCGTCCCTGTATCCAGGGCAGCGGACACGCTTCCTGTACAGATCAGCGACGAAGAGTTCTGGAAGATGATCGAGAACTTCTCCGAAGACGGTGGAATCTTTACTTCGGAAAACTTCTCCTCCAACGAACTCGGCTACCAGACGCTGATCCCGAAGCTTCAGAACATCGTGAAACCTGGAGGGGTCTACATGGGTGTGGGCCCTGAACAGAATTTTCAGTACATCGCGGGGCTTAAACCGAAGATCGCATTCATTGTCGATATCCGCCGGCAGAACATGATCCAGCACTTGATGTACAAGGCGGCGTTCGAGATGTCAGCGAGCCGGGCCGATTTTCTTTCGGTGATTTTTTCAAGAAAGCGTCCGGAGGGGTTGACTGAAACTTCAACGCCCGACCAGCTGTTTACGGCCTACCTTGCAGCATCCCGGGATGACGCTTTGGCAGAAGCGAACCGGCAGGCAATCAAGGAACTGCTCCTCAAAAAGCATGGATTCAAGCTGACGGCGGAGGACCAACTCACGATCGATCATGTGTTCGACGTGTTTTCCATTTACGGCGCCACGCTGAATTACTCTTCCAACATTGATAACTTCGGAAGAGCTGCTCCAGGCCGCGGCGGCCCGAATAATGTCGCCTACGCCGACCTTATGGTCGTGGCCGACGACAATGGTGTAAATCGCAGCTACCTCGCGTCCGAAGATAGTTTCCGGTTTATTAAGGAAATGGAAGCAAAGAACCTGCTGATTCCCATCGTCGGCAACTTTGGAGGTCCCAAGGCGATTCGAGCGGTTGGCGGATATTTGAAGGATCACGGCGCAATCGTTGGCGCGTTCTACCTGTCTAATGTCGAACAGTATCTCTTCAGACCGCCGACGGGTGGTCCCTCAATACACACCCAGTTCTACCAGAGTGTTGGAACCTTGCCGCTGGACAGTTCGAGCACTTTCATTCGTTCGGGAAATCCACGGCCCGCCGCGCGTGGCGGTCTTACGCCCATGATGAGTCCCATTATGGAGATCCTGTCGGAGTTCAAACAGGACCGAATCAACTCGCAGGCTGACGTCATCAGCAGATCGACGAATTGAACGCCTTCAAACTTCTTCTCGAGTACGACGGATCGCGGTACAGCGGATGGCAGGAACAGAAGAATGCCCGATCTGTTATGGGCGAGCTGCGCAAAGCTGCGGTCTCGGCATTTCATGGCGACGTCGAGATGCACGGAGCAGGTCGAACCGACGCCGGTGTCCATGCACTCGGACAGGTAGCTCACCTGCGAAGCGCCCACCAGATCCGTGAATCGCCCGAAGAATTGCTGCGACGACTTAACGACCTTCTGCCTGCGGATATCGTCGTCCTGAAAGTTGAACCCACTTCGCGAAATTTCCACGCTCGGCGTGATGCTGTCTCGCGCAGCTACATTTATCAGATCTCCACACGCAAGCAGGCATTCACCAAGAAGAATGTGTGGTGGATTAAAGCTCCCCTGAATATCGACGCCATGAGCCGCGCCGCGTCGTTACTGGTCGGCCGCCACGACTTCATTTGTTTTCGCGCGGCAGATGCTGCCCGGCCTGACGAGTCCACCATCGTTGTTGTGGAGAGCGCCACCATCGAAGCCGAGGACGACATTATTCAGTTTCGAATCGAAGCGTCGCACTTCCTGTGGCGAATGGTCCGGCGGATCGTCGGCTGCCTGGTTAGGATTGGAGCCGCCGAACTCAGTGAGAAGGACTTTCGGCGCCTCCTCGAAGGGCATCCAAACCCGACTCTCGATATCGCAGCCTGGACGGCCCCGGCTTCAGGCTTGTTTCTCGAAGCCGTGCGCTACCCCGGAAAATAGCCTGTATCCCACTCATTCCTTTGGTGCATCCAATCCTGCCCGGAAAAGTTTCCGTCTCGCTTTTGCCCGCGAAGCTAGTCGAACTAGGCGACGGGCGGAAACGCCCTCCAAAACAAAGGAGCAAATCATGAAGCGGCACATCGTGCTCTCGTCGGTAATATGGCTCGCAATAGCAACAGCCCAGGCTCAAGCGGCGGAGGTTCATGTCAATGTGAACATCGGCGCACCGCCACCGATCATCGTGCGCTCTGCCCCAACCATGGTTTACCTGCCTGAACCCGCGGCCTACGTGGCGGTCGGAATTCCCTACGACCTGTATTTCGTGGGCGGCCGCTATTACTACCTGCGCGGAAGCAATTGGTTCTGGGCGCCGGGATATGGAGGACCCTGGAATTACGTGGCGTACAGTTCGGTGCCTCCCGGTCTGCGCAAGTTCAAACCCGCACGCCTGCATGAATTCCGGGACCGCGAGTATCGTGTGTATCGAGTTTCGCCGCGCGATTATCGCGATAGATACAATGATCGATACTTCGTAGCGGATTACGGCAAGTCTCATGGCAATGGGCGCGGCCGCGGCCATGACAAACACTGAGGAGACACTGTAGGGCCGGTCTATGACCGCGCACGATCCATCGTTCGCCGGACTGCGCGCGGTCATAGCCCGCGCCTACAGGTTTTCTAAGGAACAATCGCTTTCGATCGCGAGATCTGGCTCTGACTTCCGACCAGGAGGTCCGTAGCAAGATTGTTGTCCTGGCATACGTATTCGAAGAGTTCCTGCTCTCCATCCCAGCCCATCACAAAACTGCTCGACCATTCGCGCGTATACGCGCCGGGGTCATCAATCGTGACCTGGTATTGCATCGTCTTTGAGTCCGTACGGGTGAATCTTTCGATCATATGAAGTTGCTCGGTGTGAGGCAGCCCGCTGCGGTCAAACCAGAAAGCCTCATTGAAGCCTCTCGTGTCCACAACCAGCGTGTCGCCCTCCCAGTGACCAATCGAGTGTCCGTAGTAGCTGGGAGTGAGATTTTTCGGGTGGGCACGGGCATCGAGATAGATAGTGCGGTAAGAGTGCGGCCCACCCACATCGATGATGAGGACACGTTTCAATTCCGGGATGTCTACAAACTCGACCCCGTAAGGCGTCAGAAACTGCCGTGGCCCTGCCGAAGGCTTGCAACGCGAGTGCGGCTCGAACTGATTCCCGCTGCGATAGGCATAGAGCGCTCTGGCCCAGGGCTGAAATGGGACGTCGCGGAACTTCGGTCGATTGGAGAACTGCTTTTCTGTTTCCGCGTCGGCGTCGTCGGGATTAACCAGCCGCTCGAGTATTCCCCTGTACGGTAGCCAGACTCCGTATTGGCCCGGAACTGCGCCCATGTTGACGCGCCCATCAGGCCAGCGCGGAGCGGGTTTTGCCGGAGTGTTCTTCTCACGCTCGCCGATGTCTATGGGCGAACCCACCTGACGAATTGGCGGCAGCGCCTGCTGAGCCAGCATCGTGGCCGTCAGGAGCAAGGCTGCAAGGGGAAGCGCATGACGGATCATCGTTGCGAGATAGCCTATATTCCCCGGCTGGTGATGTCACTTTGTTCTAAACGGAAAGTCAAAGGGAAGAGTATTAGGGTTTGAAAGGCAGCTCGAATGGAACTAAGCGCAATCCAGTTATGGATGTCCCCACCGCGTGAGGACGTTGAAGCCACATCGAAGCTCATTATCCGGGCTATCACCGGAGATCGGGCAGCCTTCGAAGAAATCGTGATGCTCCATGAACGGCGCGTGCTGACCCTCGCTCTTCGATTGCTGGGCACCTCGGAAGACGCACAGGACGCTGCCCAGGAAGTCTTCCTCCGGGCCTTCAAGTATCTCCGCCGATTCGATACCAGCAAGCCCCTGGAGCCGTGGCTGGTTCGAATGACGGTGAACGTGTGCCGCGAATCCGGGCGCAAGCGCTCTCGGAGTCGATCGATGTTTGTTCAGCGCGAGAACGCTCAGTATGCCGATCCGGGGAACAACCCCTATGTTCAGCTCAGAGCCGAGGAACAGAAGCGAGTGATCCATGACGCCCTCGCCTGCCTGGCCGAAAAGGAACGCACGGCCCTGGTGCTTCGGGACCTGGAAGGGCTTACGACAGCCGAAGTCGCGGAAGTTCTCGGATCCGCGGAAGCCACGGTGCGATCCCAGATCAGCGTGGCGCGGCTGAAGATGCGCAAGGCTATCGCCCGATCGAAAGGAGGCCGTGATGTCCTGTCATGAATTCGAAGGGCTGATTGCCCTGCACATCGAAGGAGACCTCGACGGAACGGAACGGCAGCGCGTGGAGTCGCACTTGCGCGGATGCCTGGATTGCCAATCGCTGGCCGAAGAACTCCGGGAAAGCCAGGCGGCGTTCAAGTCCATGCGGCAGGACGTTGCGGATCGGTCGGCACTTTCAAGTGTCCGGGCTCGTGTGCTTGAGAGTGTTGCGGACATGGAATCCGGCAGCTTGTTCGAGCGGTGGTTCTGGGGCGGATTCCGGCAGAGGGCGACACTTGCGGGTATAGCTTTGGTTTTGATAGGTGCTGCGGCGTTGTGGTTTTTACCCGAACGAGAAAGTACGCGTCGTTCTGCTGCGGATACCGGAGCGGTGTTGCAGCCGCC
>Ga0068859_100000994_pt1 | contig 29030 bp, 33 predicted proteins | sample KBSSwiS22_FD_66585 | JGI IMG/M metagenome (GOLD analysis project Ga0068859, IMG submission 66585) | Switchgrass rhizosphere microbial communities from Kellogg Biological Station, Michigan, USA - KBS Switchgrass S2-2 | ecosystem: Host-associated > Plants > Roots > Rhizosphere > Soil ...
TTCGAGTAATAAGTTGTTGACATGAGAGGCAATTGCGTTTATATAGCAAGATGTTGTGCGCCGTTTACTCTAGCCCACAAGAACCAAGTAAGCACAGTATCTTGTGGTCGTGAAGAAACATAAAACCTAAACTCGAAAGAAGGAGCACATAGAAGCTATGGCAACTAAAAAAGGTGGAAAGAAAGCCGCAAAGAAGGGCGGCGCCAAGAAGGCCGCAAAGAAGGGCGGCGGAACCAAGAAAGCCGCAAAGAAGAGATAACCCGAACCAGCAGGTTTCAGTACGAACCTTCCACCGGCGCACACGAACATCTGAGGCCGGAGAGGTCTTACAAAAGAAACGACGAGATCTTCAAGCGAAGCTCGTCGTTTCTTTCTTTGTATAGTCCTATACTGGGAGCATGCTTTCCGTCGCGCTTGTCGAACCAGAGATCCCACCAAACACCGGCAACGTTGCGCGCTTGTGTGCGGCGACGAACACTCCGCTGCACATCGTAGGCGTGACCGGTTTCCGCATGGACGACCGCGCCGTGCGTCGCGCTGGTCTCGATTACTGGCCTGAAGTGAAGCTCACTCGCCATCGAGATCTCGAAGCGCTGTACCAATCACTGTCTGAGGCACGCTTCGTTTACCTCACGACCAAAGCAGACCGCCTCTACACCGCCTGGAATTTTCAGCCGGACGACTGCCTCGTGTTTGGGCGCGAGACGCGCGGGCTTCCCGAGGAACTGCTGCACGCAAACTGGGATCATTGTTTGAAAATCCCGATCCTCAACCCGAACGTGCGCAGCTTGAATCTCGCCACCGCAGTCGGCATCGTGCTTTTTGAAGCCCTTCGGCAATTAGGTAATCCGTGAATTCCGTGGCTAAATGAATCGAATGTCTGAACGAAAGAACATCCGAAACATAGCCATCATTGCGCACGTCGACCACGGTAAAACCACGCTCGTGGATACGATGCTGCGCCAGTCAGGGACCTTCCGCGACAACGAACAGGTGCGCGAACGCGTCATGGATTCGATGGATCTCGAGCGCGAGCGCGGCATCACGATCATGGCGAAGAACACCGCGGTGCGTTACCGCGACGTGAAGATCAACATCGTCGACACGCCGGGACACGCGGACTTCGGCGGTGAAGTCGAACGCGTCTTGAAAATGGTCGACGGCGTGATGCTGCTGGTCGACGCTGCCGAAGGTTGTTTGCCGCAAACTCGATTCGTGTTGCGGAAAGCTCTCGAGGCGCGTTTGCCGGCGATCGCAGTTGTCAACAAGATCGATCGCAGCGATGCGCGCCCGGCTGAAGTGGTTGATGAGATTTACGAGCTGTTTCTGGATCTCGACGCGACCGACGAACAGATCGAGTTTCCTATTCTTTACGCTGTCTCGCGCGACGGCACTGCCAAGCGAAAGCTGGAAGACACTTCCGAGAATCTGCAACCACTCTTCGACCAGATCGTCGCTTCAATTCCGGCGCCACGCGAACTGCGCAACGACTCGCTTCAGTTACTCGTCGCGAATCTCGACTACAACGACTACGTTGGTCGTCTCGCTATCGGTCGCATCTTCTCCGGCGAGATCAAGATCGGCGATCAGATCACAGTCGTGAAGCCCGACCGCTCCACGCACAAAACCAAAGTCTCGCAGCTCTACGTCTTTGAGGGTTTGAAGCGCGAGCCGGTCGAGTGCGCCGGGTTCGGCGAGATCGTTGCGCTCGCCGGCATCGACAACATCAACATCGGCGACACGATCACATCGACTGAAAACCCGCAGCCGTTACCGTCCATCGCGGTCGACGAACCGACGATCGCGATGATCTTCGGCGTCAACAACTCACCGTTCGCAGGACGTGAGGGCAAGTTTGTCACCTCGCGCCAACTCAAAGAACGACTAGACAAAGAGATCCTCGGGAACGTTGCGATCAGAGTCGAGGACACGGAGTCGCCAGATCAGTTCAAAGTATCCGGGCGTGGCGAGTTGCAGCTCGCAATCCTGATCGAGATGATGCGACGCGAAGGTTACGAGCTCCAGGTCTCGAAGCCGGAAGCGATCACGCGGAAAGTTGACGGGAATACGCTCGAGCCGATCGAAGCGGTTGTCGTTGATTGTCCCGACGAGTTCATCGGCGTGATTACGGAGGCGCTTGGTCGTCGCAAGGGGCAGATGACGAAGATGGTCAATCACGGGACCGGGCGCGTGCGGCTGGAGTTTGAGGCGCCCTCGCGCGGATTGATTGGATTCCGTAACGAGTTTCTGACGGAGACGAAGGGGACAGGGCTACTGAACACGATGTTCCTGCGCTGGGGCGAGTGGCAGGGACCGATGCGTGGGCGCGCGACGGGATCGCTCGTTGCGGATCGTATGGGTGAGACGACGACGTATGCGTTGTTCAACTTGCAGGAGCGCGGCACGCTCTTCGTGCGACCAGGCACGCGAGTTTACGAAGGCATGATCGTCGGTGAAAACGCGCGGGCGGTGGATCTCGATGTGAATGCTATCAAAGAGAAGAAGCTGACAAACATGCGTGCGTCAACGGCTGACGAAGCGATGCGACTCGTGCCGCCGAAGGAGTTGTCGTTGGAACAGGCGTTGGAGTTCATCGCGGATGATGAGCTGGTGGAAGTGACGCCCGAGAGTATTCGGTTGAGGAAGCGTGTGCTCCCCGCGAATCAGCGCCCAAAGCGGAAAGAGGCAGAGGCGTAGGAGAGTTTCACGCAAAGGCGCAAAGAGAAGACGCGAAGGCGCAAAGAAGATCCGCCACATGCGTCTTTGCGTCTTCTCTTTGCGCCTTTGCGTGAAATATGCGAACTCCTTTTCAACTGCCACGAGTTTACCCGCTCACTGACGTCCAATTATCCGGTCTCTCACACGCGGAACAGGTGCGTTTGCTGAGTTTTGGTGGCGCTTCACTTATCCAGCTTCGCGAAAAGCGAATGCCCGCGCTCGAATTTTATGAGCAGGCCAGGGCTGCCAAACAATACGGAGTGCAGTTAATAATCAACGATCGCGTCGACATCGCCCTCGCAACCGGCGCCGACGGTGTTCACCTGGGTCAGGATGACTTACCTCCCGAAGTCGCACGAAAACTGCTCGGCCCGCAAGCCATCATCGGTTATTCAACCCACAACGTGGACCAGGCCATCAGCGCCACCAAACTCCCGATCGACTATCTCGCCATCGGCCCGATTTTCAGCACCACCACCAAGAGCGATACCGCGCCAGTGCTTGGCCTGGATGGTTTGCGTGCCGCTCGTGCTGCGGTCGGTGGGTTTCCGTTAGTCGCAATCGGCGGGATTTCGCTGAACAACGCCCGCGACGTGATCGACGCCGGCGCCGACTCCGTCGCGGTGATTAGCGCCCTCCTAACCGCACCCGATATCACCGCAGCCACCCAAACTCTGCGCAATCACCTGCGATAAACATAATTTTCTTGCGTTTATCAGTGTTATGCGCGAGAATTGCAGCGTATTCGAAGTGAATTCTCCTTCGAGCGGCCCTGCCTGTTATCCCTCTGCGGAGTTCGGACATAGATGAGCTTTTTTGATTTACCGCCCATTATTGAGCGAATGCTGCTTGTCTCCGACAAGATCAGCGACCTGAATTTCTCCGTTGGCCAACTCCCACAGGTCGAAATCAACGGCAAGTTAACCCCAGTCCAGCCGCTCGGGATGCAGAAACTGACGCCTTATCAGACTGAGATCATCGCGATGATGCTCATGCATGGTAATCCCGATGCCGCCGAGCGTCTCGCACGCACCGGCACCGCCGACCTTAGCTATTCGCTTCCGTCGCGGGCGCGGTTTCGCGTCAACATCTTCCAGCAGCGCGGGGTCTACTCGATCGTCATGCGCGTGATCCCGACCGACATTCCCACGGTGCGCTCTTTGGGTCTGCCAGCGCAGTTAGGCGATATCGCCGAGCTACGCAACGGCCTCGTGCTTGTGACTGGTCCAACCGGCTCCGGCAAGAGTTCAACTCAAGCTGCCATCATCGACATCATCAACGAGAAGAAGTACTACCACATCGTCACCATCGAAGATCCGATAGAGTATCTCCACCTGCACAAACGCTCGACGATCAACCAGCGCGAAGTTGGTCACGACACGCGTGACTTTCCTTCAGCGCTGCGCGCGACATTGCGCCAGGCGCCCAAAGTGATCCTGATCGGCGAGATGCGCGACTTCGAGACCACCGAGATCGCTCTCGAAGCAGCCGAGACCGGGCACCTCGTGCTTTCTACTCTGCACACTATCGACGCGTCCAAGACTGTCGACCGCATCATCGGTCTCTATCCAAAAAATGAAGAACAAGTGATTCGCACGCGGCTTGCGCAGACGTTCCGTTACATAGTTTCGCAGCGTTTGATCCCGCGCGCGGACGGCAGTGGGCGAGTGGCCGCGGTCGAGATTCTCAGATCGAGCCCGCGTACTCGCGAATACGTCGAAACGGGCGAGCAGGAAGGAAAGTCACTGCTTGATGCAATGCGCGACGGAAAACTGGACGGCATGCAGGACTTCGACACAGTTATCAAAGAACTGATCGAATCGAAAGTCGTGAGTCTCGAAGATGGACTCACGTTCGCCACCAACCAAAACAATCTACTGCTGTCGCTCAAAGGTATGACCGCGGCCGAGGATTTCATTCGCCGCGAGGTTGATGGCATGCCGGCAAATGCGTTTTCCGATTCCGGTTCCATGCTCGGCATGATCGAATAACACGAGATGATTATCGTTTGCCAAAAATGTTCGACCCGATTGCAGATTGACGACGAAAAGTCGCCGCAGCGGCCATTCAACGTTCGCTGCCCGAAGTGCAACAACACTGTGAGCGCTGGCCCATCGAGTCCGGCAACTGAACAGAGCGCACTTGCAGTCGGAGGATCTCCCGCGACCGATCACCCGCGCTTCGAACAATCGACCGCGCGAGTCTATCAACCGGCAACGGCTAATCCCGTTAACGACACGACAACGAACGACGATGCACTGCGCATGATTGTTGATCTGCTGGCGAAGGGAAACAGCCGGCAAGCCGACAATCCGATGGCGCGACCGTCGTGGGACAAACGCAAGGCGTTGGTTTGTGCCAGTGAGGCCTATCGCGAAGGCGTTGCGCGCAAACTCTCCGACAGTAATTTCGAGGTATTTGTAGCCGAAGAAACACGCCAGGCTGTGGAGACGATGCGCGCCAACAAGATGGATGTCGTTTTGTTGGAGCCGCAGTTTGATTCGGCTGAACAGGGTTCACTGTTTGTGATTCGTGAGATCAACGTGATGCGTCCGCCGCAGCGTCGCCGTTTATTTTTTGTGTTGTTGTCGCCGTCGATGCGCACGATGGATGCGCATGCTGCTTTTCTCAGTAATTGCAACGCGGTAGTGAACATCGCCGACGTAGAAGAGTTGCCGCGCATCATGGATGTCGCGTTGCGCGAATACAACGAGCTCTATCGAGATTTCTATTCGGCGTCAGGACTCACGGCTCTGTAAAACGCGGATTGCGCCCTTGCGCCTTTGCGGGCTAATCTTTAGCCCACGTGGAACATGCGGCTCACAACCACAATCACCGGACGCGGCACACAGGTGAAAGCTCGCGGCGTTTGCGTCTCGTGCTGGTCCTGACGGCGTTGTACATGCTTGCCGAAGTGATCGGCGCATGGTGGACCGGTTCCCTCGCGCTGCTCGCTGACGCCGGCCACATGTTCACTGACGTGGCGGCGCTGGTTTTAGCACTCATCGCTGTTTGGTTCGGCTCACGTCCCGCGACTTCCAGCAAAACATTCGGTTATTACCGGCTCGAGATCATCGCTGCACTCGTGAATGGTGTGGCTCTCGTAGTGATCTCGCTCTTCATTTTTTACGGTGCTTACGAGCGTTGGCTGTCGCCTCCGGTTGTTCGCAGTGGACCAATGATTGTGGTCGCGGTCGGTGGTCTTGCTGTCAATCTCATCTGTGCCTGGATACTGCACGCCCGTCACGAAGTTGATCTCAACCTGCGCGGTGCGTGGATGCACGTCATGGGTGATGCGCTTGGCTCAGTGGCTGCGATTCTCGCGGGCGTTTGTATGTCGCTGTTTGGCTGGTATGCGGCGGACTCGGTTTTCAGCGTCGTGATTAGTTTGCTCATCATCTGGGGGTCGGTGAGATTGATCAAAGAGTCGACGAACGTATTGCTCGAAGGAACTCCGGCTCACATCAACCTGGCCGCAGTGGAAAATGCGATTTTGGATACGAAGGGCGTTGCCGATGTTCACGATCTTCACGTTTGGACCATCACCTCCGGGCGCGAAGCGCTCAGCGCGCATGTGATTCACGCCGACACTATTTCGCAGCCCGATTTGTTACGAGAGTTGCGCACGAAACTTCACGATCGTTTTGGCGTAGACCACCTCACGATTCAGATGGAAACCCCCGATTTCGAAGACGAGACATTTCATTTTTGCCACGCGGGCACGGCGTGTTTTAGATCCGAAAGAAACTAACGGCAACAAATGGAACTCAATCTCCTCCTGACTCTTGATCTGCGAGAACAAGCGGCATTGCAGGCGGCGCTCGTCACCCATGGCGCACCTGACGGACTTGTCACGCTTGCGCTCACTGGCGCCTGTCGCATCGCATCGATGGATGAGGCACGACAACTGCGCAAGTGGTTGGGTGAAGCACGCACCGCCGGTGAAGCAGATTTCGCCGCGCTACAAGTGATCGAGAAGGGCTTGATCGACTTCGGTTTATAAGCCACGGGTTTACGCAATGAACGCGGATCAGAAAAAATGAATTGTCTTATCCGCGTTTTTCCGCGTAATCCGCGGCTGGTTTCAGGAATTGCATGAAGATCCAACTGAAGACATGCACTGTGCGAAGTTGGGAATGGCGCGACCGCGACGCCATCGTCCATCACGCGAACAATCGTAAAGTCTCCATCAACCTGCGCGATCGTTTTCCGTATCCGTACACAGATCGCGACGCGCGCAACTGGCTGGATGCAGTAATAGGTCTTGAACCGGAAACTAATTTTGCGATTGACGTAGCGGGCGAGGCAGTTGGTGGTATAGGCTACACGTTACTGCATGACGTCGATCAACGTTCCGCGGAGATCGGATACTGGCTCGGTGAAAAGTTCTGGGGGCGCGGGATAGCGACAGAAAGCTTGATTGCGGTGACGGACCACGCATTTGCGAACCACGATCTGTGTCGCGTATTTGCTCATGTATTCGACTGGAATCCGGCCTCGGCGCGAGTGCTCGAGAAAGCAGGTTACACGTTTGAGGGACGTCTGAGAAAGAGCGTTACCAAAGAAGGTCAAACGATCGATCAGCTCATGTACGCGATGATCCGCGAGTAGGAGAACGTGATGAAACTATTCATAGCCGGGCTTGTGCTTTTAGGTGGCGCTTTGTGTGCGAATGCCCAGGAGATAACAGGCGCTTTGACTGAGAAACGCGTGCCGCTTTCTGAGGCGGCTGTGGCAATGGACGCGACCGGCGCGCCTGCGCTTGAAGCGACATTGAGAACCACGGCGCTCAACGGCGCGCTCGACACGCCGGTGACGAACGTTCGCATGCTTGTCAAAAATAGAAGCAACGTTGCTTATGCGTTTATTTCCGGCGCCGTCACGTTTTACGATGCAGCGGGCGTGCGCTGCGGCGAAGGAATGTTCAAGGCCGGTGAGCTCGCGCCGGACGAATCATTTGAGACTGACTCTCCCGGACTTCGGATTCGCTGTGAAGCGGCGAGCTGGCGCCTCGTGGCAACGAACCTCCTGCTTCGCGTGCCACCCAACGCACCAATCGGCGCGCTGACAAGAGCGCCGGCGAATCTCGTCATCAGCATCGATGGCGAAACGCATCCGATTCAATTGGACAAGCCGCTCACGCTCACCCTCGGTGAGAAACGGCGCACAATCATCGTCAGCACGCCTTAATGCTTTCAACTCTCATCGAACTACAACGATTGAAAGGTCTCGATCGGACGGGTTGGACCTTGAGAGGTTTGCCCAACGGTACCGAATCTGTGGCGGCGCACTCATTTGGCGTCAGTGCGACGGCCATGCTGCTCGCTGATCGTTGTATTGCCCAGGGCGTCACGGTAAACGTCGAGAAAGTGCTGCGCATGGCGCTGTTGCACGATTGGGCGGAAGCACGAGTTGGAGACATGCCTCGCACGGCTACGTTGTATTTTGGAGCGGCAGCACGAAAGCAAGCCGAGACCGCAGCCTTCCTCGACGTGGTCAGCGGAGTTGATGCGGAAAACTCTTACACAACTCTTTACGACGATTACGAGCAGCGCCGGAGTCTCGAAGCGCGACTCGTGAAAGCCGCTGATGTCTTGGATCTATTGATCGAAGTGCTCGCACTCGAACGCGCCGGCGCGCGCGGATTGGACGAGTTCTGGGAAGTCGCGGAAAAGCCGGAGTTCAATCTCGAAGGCACTCCGGAACAGATAGTGCAAGAACTTCTGGAATCAATTCTGAAGTCGCGTGGTGAATTGAACCGCAATGTTTGAGTTCTTATCCGACTTTTTCTCAGGCCTTACCTGGCGCAGCGTACTACTCGGAGTTCTCGTTTTTCTTGGTACCTTTTTTCTCAACCTCGGTATCGTGTCAGTCGTTCTGGTCAAACTGCCTAAGGATCACTTCAAGAGCGACAAATCAAAGCGTGTCACTGGTTCAAACGCGACTATTCGCCTTTTGAAAGTGATCGGGAAGAACGTCGCGGGCTGGTTGTTAATCGCGCTCGGCATCGTACTTTCACTGCCCGGCATTCCCGGTCAGGGATTACTCACTGTCCTGTTAGGCGTCATGCTCGTCGACTTCCCCGGCAAGGAGCGATTGGAACAGAAGTTGTTAAGCAGACCGGCGATAATAAACACGATCAACCGTTTGCGAGGACGATTTGGAAAGCCTGCGCTCGAGCTCGATTGACGCTCCCTTTGCTCCTTTGCGCGAAACTCACTACAATTTCCCGATTCTCTGGCGTTTGACGTATGATTGGCGCCTAAGGCTGATGCTCAAATATTTCAACGCCTACAGAATGGTACCCGCCCGTTTACTGCTGTCAGTCTTCATTGTGTCAGTGCTGTTGTTTAGTGCCGGGTGTGGTCTGTTCGGAGCGAAGAGAAAGATCCAGGTGCCGCAGCTTCTGACTCCTTTGAGAGAAGCTAACAAGCAGCAACTGATTGAGGCGATCAATCGCCTCTCGACCGTTGAGTCGATACACGGCAAAGTCGATATTCAGTTTGAAGACACGTCGTTTGCTTCGTTCGGAATTGCGGATCAGTATCGATTAGTCGATGGTGATATCACCGTGCAACGACCCGGCCAGATCTATCTGGTAATTCAGTTCACCTTTGTCGACCTTGCGCAGATGGCGTCTGACGGCGAGCATTTCAGCGTCGCAGTGTTAAAGGGCGACGACAAGTACAGGCGTTTTGTGAGAGGAACGAACAACGCCGACTATGGGACGCTCCAAACAGACGGAACAACCCAAAAACAAAACGAGCAGCAGAAAAAAGAGAAAGAGACTGTGAGCGCGCTCGCGAACCTGCGCCCGCAGCATTTTACAGAAGCCTTCATGGTTCGGCCGATCGAGCCAAACAACTCTTTTATTTATACGCAGAGCGAGTTTTTTCAGGAAGAACCCGACACACGGGCGCAGGCGAAAAAAGGCGCGCGCGTGATGCGTGGTTATTATCTGCTTGAAGAAGTTTCAACTGCCGGCGGCGACACAAAGATCTCGAGACGCTTTTGGCTGGACCGCGTCAATGGCATTCGGCTCGCTCGTGTGCAAAGCTACGATGACAAAGGTCGCTTGATTACGGACGTTTCTTATTACAATGAAAAAGTTCTGGGCAGCAGCAACACGGCGTCGCTGCCGAGCCGCATTGAAATAACGCGGCCACAGGATAAATATAAACTGAGTATCACTTATCAGGATTCTGCCTCAGTCGAACTGAATCGGAAATACGGTCCGAAAGCTTTTGTGCTGGAAAACAAGTGGCAGTTACCGGAAGTTGATCTGGACGCGCCCAACAACAAGGTAACAGTCAAACAGTAATCGATGAGAAACATTTTAACAGCCGAAGATCTGGTGAAGGTTTACCGCATTGGCAAGGTAGATGTGCCGGCCTTGCGCGGGGTTTCGCTCGAGGTTCAGGAAGGCGAGTTTGTAGCGATTATGGGGCCGTCCGGCTGCGGCAAATCGACGATGCTGCATTTGTTGGGCGGTTTGTTGACGCCAACTTCCGGTCGCATCGTGATCGATGGCGACGATATCACCGCCGCGTCAGACGCAAAGCGTACCGCGGTACGCCGCAAAAAAATCGGATTTGTTTTTCAAAGATTCAACCTTTTTCCGACACTCACGGCTGAAGGAAATCTCCGACTGGCGGAGCGAATTCATGGCAACGGCGGCGGTGATCCGCAACTGCGCCGTGACGTGCTGCGCCTGCTGGGTTTGGAAAACAAGCTTCACCACAAACCGCTGGAGTTATCAGGTGGCGAGCAGCAGCGCGTCGCTTTAGCGCGTGCGGTTGTGACACGTCCGGCCATCGTTCTCGCTGATGAACCCACCGGAAACCTCGATTCCGAGAACTCAGCCCTGGTACTTAACATGTTCCAGGAGTTGAACTACCGTTTCAATCAAACCATCATCATGATTACTCACAATCCGGAAGCTGCGGCGATGTGTAAACGAATCGTGCAGATGCGTGATGGGTACATCGTAGAGCAAGCTCCTTCAGTACGCCTGTAAGCCGCGGATTTACTCGAATGAACGCGGATCAGATTGTGTTAGAATCCAATTGACCCGCCAGCCGCGGTTCGCGTGGCTGCTTACTTGCAAGCTTGAGAACGTGCGAGGCCTTTTAACCACACTGAAGAAGATCTTCTTTTGGAATTACGCGCGCAATACCTGGCAATGGGATCTGCTTTGTGTGGTCATTTTAATCTTCATTTTTTTGACACCAAATTGGTGGTTTTTGAGTGGCGAACCGGCCCAGGGAACGGTGCATCAAAGCCCAGTTGCCGCAACCCTGGTGTTGAGCCCGGAAGATGTTGGCAATGAAGGAGATAAAGGTCGGATCGGGCAGCGTATCGAGGCCCTGACAGGACGCAGAAACGTTGAGGTGCTTGCGGTACGCCCGGTGCTTGATTCTGAGGGACGGACACGTAGTTTCGAGGTTGACATACGATAGTCTTCCCCTATAATTGCGAGGTTTTGCGCACCCTCCGCGAAAGGAGTGACTGAGTTTAAGGAGTATTTATGAAGAGATTGATTTCTTCGGGCCTGATGTTCGCTTTCATATTGTCGACACTCGTCTTAGTGACCCCGACCACGACGAATGGTCAGGGAGCGGGCCTTGTTAGTTCTGTTTTGAGCCGGTTGGAGAAGAACCGTCAGAGTTTGAAGTCTTTGCGGGCCGGCATCAGCATGGTCAAGTACAATTCGCAGCTCGGCGTTGAGGATAAATACAATGGTGTGGTGATTTACCTTCCGGGCGCCGGTCGCCAGGCTTCAGTCAGGATCGACTGGAGCAGCCCGCGACGCGAAGTGTTGGCAGTTAACAACAACAAATACACGATCTTCCGTCCAGCTTTGAATGTTGCTTATACCGGTGACGCTCGGAAGATGAGTGGTAAGGATGGAAAAGCTTCAGGCATTCTGGCGATGATGAATATGTCGCGCCAACAGCTCGAGGCGCAGTATCAGCCCGTGAAAGATGTTCGCGAAGAGACGTTGTGGGGTGGAGTCAGCACGATTCATCTGACCCTGGTTCCGAAGGGAAATGCTGGTTATAAGTATGCCGAAGTTTGGATTGATTCCGGCGGCATGCCAGTGCAGGCGAAGATTGTCGAGAAGAACGACGATTCGACCACAATGCGTTTGACGGGTCTCGAGAAGAACCAGAAGATCAGTTCGGGCGATTTTGATGTGAAGCTCGATTCGAACGTAAAGATCGTCAAGAGTTAATAGTTTCGGACAGAAGATAGCGCCACAGATAACACAGATGAGATCCGGATTTATCTGTGTAATCTGTGGCTAGTTTTTTGTGCGCGGTTGCATTGGACCGCCTGGGTCGCATATTCTTCGCGTCAATTGTTTGAGCATACATGCGGAAGACTAAGTTTCTAAAACTGAAGCTGCGTGAAGCCAGTTTTATCAGCCGCGCACTATTGTCCAGTCGACATCCGGTGCTGGCCCATCTCATCCCGATGCGTCGTTGCAATCTGGCGTGCGGTTATTGCAACGAGTACGACCATAATTCGAAACCCATCGATCTTGCGATCGTCAAAAGTCGTCTCGACAAACTGGCGGATCTGGGAACGTCAATCGTCACCATCTCCGGTGGCGAACCGATGATGCATCCGGAACTCGATCAGATCATTCACCACATTCGCCTGCGCGGAATGATCGCCGGCCTGATCTCGAATGGTTACTACTTCACTCCCGACCGTATTAAACGTCTCAACAAAGCCGGTCTGGAGTATTTGCAAATCAGTATCGATAACGTTGCGCCTGACGAAGTGTCGCGCAAGAGTCTGCGTGTGCTCGATAAGAAATTGCGCTACCTGTCCGAGTACGCTGATTTCCACGTCAACATCAATTCAGTAATTGGCGGCGGTATCAAGAATCCTGACGACGCTTTGGTCGTCGCACGCCGTGCTGTTGAACTCGGGTTCTCAACCACTGTCGGTGTGATTCACGACGTTGACGGTACTTTGAAGCCGTTGTCACCGAAAGAAAAAGACATCTTCCAACAGGTCAAGAAGCTTGGAAACAAAGACCACGCTCGTCTGAACTGGTTCCAGGACAGCATCGCGGAAGGCAAGCCTTACCACTGGCGCTGTCGTGCCGGCGCTCGCTACCTCTACATCTGTGAAGAGGGTCTCGTACACTGGTGTTCGCAGCAGCGAGGTTACCCTGGCATTCCGTTGGAGCAGTACACGATGGACGACTTCGATCGTGAGTACAAGACCGAGAAGTGGTGTGCACCTACCTGCACGTTACAATGCGTGCATCAGGTCGGCATTCTCGACAACTGGCGCGACCCACAAAAGACGCCGGCCCAGATGGCCGAGGAACAGAAGGCGGGCGTCGGCGAAATGATCGGCGCCGACTAATTTAAGCCGCAGATTTACGCGAATTAACACGGATCTGATCCGTGTTAATTCGCGTAAATCTGCGGCTTATTTTTCTCCTCCTTGCTGCGCAAGACGAAATTCCTCGTTTGCTTCTGATGTGTAACCTGCGTTAGCGAGTTCAATCGCGAGCAGTTTGCGCGTGTGTGGATTGTCTTCAACAGCCAGCGCCTGCCGGTATTCTTTAATCGCAGTATTGTGGTCATCAACGAGCTTTGCGCGCGCTGCTCGCGCGAGGTGAGCGTCAACAGTTCGACCATCAAAATAAACAAACAAACCAATCGCCGAGAGAAGAATCACTGCATACAGCAGCGGCAGCGCGTACCGCCATCGTTGCGGAGGCTTGTCCGGTCTTCGCCAGATGATTGCCGCGAGATAGAGTGGAAAGGTGACGACCGGCAGAAACAAAGTCGCCAGCGCGAGAGCGAAGGCGAAATGAAGCTGGAAACGTTTGCGTGCGGAAGCGAGTACCCAGGTTGAGAGAAGCGCGGATGCTACGTATGCAGCGGGCATGATGAGATCAAACAACTCACCCGCCGACATGTTGGTTTTTAGGCTCACAATCGCGTCGGTCCTAAATTACCACCAACTGTGAAGATCGTAACTGAGCTCGAGAGGCCGAGACCTGAGAGCCGTCCGGCCATGACTACTATGGTCTCGCCGTTCTCAACTACGCCTGCTTCAAGCAGCCGAAGTTCACCGATCTTGAGCATCTCTTCCGTTGATAGTGCTTTGCTGATGAGTAGCGGCTCGACCGCCCAGATCAATGCGAGCTCAGACAGGACCTCAGGTCTGTGTGTTAAAGCAACGATGCGCTGATTCGGACGCAGCGACGAGAGTCGGCGGGCCATCAAGCCGGAAGCAGTAAAGACTGCCGTCACGGTCGTTCCCATCTCGTCCGCGGCAAAGGCTGCCGCTTCAGAAAGCGCGCGACTGACGCGTCCTGATTGTTTGCCCATCCAGCTCGCAGGCTTGTCGGCCGGCTGCGCTTTACCTGACTCCGCTGACTCGATAATGCGCGCCATCATCGCCACCGCCTGTACGGGATATGCGCCCGTGGCAGTCTCGTTTGAGAGCATCACGCAATCAGTGCCATCCCAGACGGCATTCGCGACGTCCGATGCTTCGGCACGCGTGGGCCGCGGATTGGCCACCATCGACTGCAACATCTGCGTCGCGGTGATGACCATCTTGTCGGCCTTGATTGCGTGCTCGATGATTCGCTTCTGATAGACCGGAACCAACTCGACGCTTGTTTCCACACCCAGATCGCCGCGCGCGACCATTACGCCGTCAGCAGCCGCAATGATCTCATCCAGATGATCGATCGCCTCGGCCTTTTCAATCTTCGCGATTAACGGGGCGTGGCCGCCGGCTTCGTTGATCAGCCTTTTCGCATTTTCACAGTCGCTTGCACGTCGCACGAATGAGAGCGCGATGTAGTCAGCGTTTTGTTCCACAGCCCACTTGAGATCGATGATGTCTTTCTCGGTGAGTGAGTCGATCGGCAGGGCGACGCCGGGCAAGTTGATGCCTTTGCGTTCGCCGAGCAGCCCGCCATCGATGACTCTGCAAACCACGTCCGTGTCGTTTGCGCTTTCAACGATGAGCGACAATGCGCCATCGTCCAACAGCATGCGTGTGCCACGTTGCACAACGCGTGGAAGGTCGTGAAAGTTGGTCGAGACCTGGTTCGCGTCGCCGATAATCGGGCGGGTAGTGATGGTGAACGCTGCGCCGGCGACGAGTTTGACTGGCTCGTCGTCTTTGAGTTCCCCAGTGCGAATTTTTGGACCAGATAGATCGACGAGCACTGCAATCGGTCGCCCGAGCTTTTCGGCTGCGGCGCGGGCACGTTGAATGTCGAGAGTCTTTTCCTCGTGCGTGCCGTGCGACATATTGATGCGCACGCCGTTAGCGCCCGCTGCGATCAGTTGTTCAACTATTTCCGGCTCGCGTGATGCTGGTCCAAGTGTGATTAAAATCTTTGCTCGTCTCAAAAGTTTTAGCCCTGTAGGTTGATGTTTAAGGAGCCGGAATCTTTAGTCCGGTTACGATTGCCGCATCAAGGTACTCGCCCGTTCCTGGTCCAAAGCCGACAAAACGTTGCACGAGTTGGCCCTGACGATCAAACACGAACGTTTGTGGAATGCCATCACTATCGCCCATCAAAAAGTTTGCGAGATCTTCGTCAGGCTTTGCGAGTGTGTATTGGATGCTGAATTCTTTTGCGAACTCGGGAACCTTTTGATCGTCGCCTGGTCCACCGACATTGAGTCCGACCACGACCAGCCCCTGGTCTTCGTACTTCTTCTGCATGCTGACTAAATGCGGCACACTGTCGCGGCAAGGCACACACCACGTCGCATAGAAATCCAGGACCAACACCTTTCCTCTGTACTCGGAAAAAACAGATCGTTTCCCATCCGACGATTCCCAACCCATGTTTGCGAGTGTAGCCGCTCTGCCGGTTGGCGGCATCGGATAGGTCGTCCCGGTAGGTGGACCAGAGATGACGGGCGTGTTGGTGTTAACGCTCGGCGGATCGTTGCTATTGCAAGAAGCCAACGACACCAAACAGCAAAGAAGAATTACAACTCTTTTCAGCGTTCTCTGCGGCCCTCTGCGATCTCTGCGTTGAAAATGCTTCTTAACGCAGAGGACCGCAGAGGACCGCAGAGAGCGCAGAGGAGGCATTTCAGAACTCTTTATCTCCATCGTGCTCGACTGCCATCGGTTCATTTCGTTCCTGGGGAAGCGGTTCACCGGGGACGCGATACTCGCCTTCGACCCACTTGCCCAGATCGACGAGCTGGCACCGTTCCGAACAGAAGGGACGAACAGGATTGTTTTTCCAATCGACTGGTTTACCGCAGGTTGGGCATTTCATGAATCTTGAAGCCACGAACAGACCGCATCGCATCAAAGAGATGCCGGTCGTTTGATCAATATTCGTCGTTTGACGAATGCGATCGTACCTTCGCGGCGCATGGCATTCAAGCGCACCGTGACGCTTTCACGGGTGGAGCCCACAATGGAGGCGATTTCGCGGTGAGGCAGTGGAATATCGATAAGTACACCTTCTGGTTCAGACACGCCATAACGCATGGAAAAGTCGGCCAAAAGTCGATCCAGACGCGCAGGGATAGCGTTGAGAGCAAAGTCGGCGAGGCGGCGTTCTGCATGATCAAGACGTTGACCGATCAAACGGAAAGTGTAATCATGAAGGAGGTCATCCTCAGCCATCCCCCGTTTGAAATCCCCGACTTGGATTCGCAGGAGCCTCGAATTTTCGTAGGCAGTTGCAGAATTCGCTCGTTGCCCCGCAGCAGAGTAGAGAGCTGATTCCCCAAAGAGCGATCCCTCTGGGAGGATATCGATGACGGCTTCGCGATCGGTGTCAGCTTCGATTCGGCAAAGTTTTATTCGGCCATGAATGATCGCATACAGGCAATCCGCAGGTTCGCCGGCACGGTAAACGAAACGACGGCGACGGAAGTCCAGGACCACTGAATTGCGAGCCATCTCGCTAACGAGGGCATCATCCAGTGTTGAGCCAAATTCCAGGCGACGAATTATTTGAGCGCGATCTTCGGCTGTTAAATCCCGTGCGCGCTTCTGTTCCTGAAGGGCATTCATCTCCATGTCCTTATGGGCATCGAGTCATAATTTCCAGCTTGAATCGTTTATGGCCGTGTTTTGCTCGTATTCGACGTGGTCCTGTGCGGGTTAGTTTCTACGACGATTGTAAGGAAACCCGCGCGCTGTTCCCAGGCTTGTTAATCTCGATTGAATCTTTTGACACGCTAGGGCGAGTACTGGCACGAACGGCCTAACCGAGGCCCGAACTGTAGCATGAAGCTCCAAAGCGCGCAAGAATAATCAAAGGCCCAACATTCTCGTATATGCACTCAAAATCCAATATTCTCGTAGTCGACGATAACCCCGATAAATTGCAGCTAATTGAAGCAGCCTTGAGCCTTGCCGGCTACCAGGTTACTACTGCTGTAGACGGGGTTGAGGCGCTGGCGGCCATTGAGGGGTACCAACCTGACCTGGTGATAACGGACGTCATGATGCCGCGTATGAATGGCTACGAGTTGGCCCAACGCATCAGGGCTAATCCGGTAACTAAGTTTATCCCGGTCATTATGCAGACTGCCGCGGGCCGGCGTACTGAGGATCTTCGCAGGGCCAATGAAGTCGGAGCCCTGGGCTACATCACTGATCCCACCGATCTCGATCTGTTGTTGGCCCGGACCAGAACGCTGCTCGAGTTTAAAGCCTATTTGGACGTTTGCGAGGAGGCGGCGTTTACGGACCATCTGACAGGCCTCGCCAACCGGCGCCGCTTTGAACGCCAATTGGAGCGGGAAGTGGGTCGTGTGGAGAGATTTGGCCATCCATTCACACTCCTGATGCTCGACATCGATAGTTTTAAGAAACTGAACGACAGCTTTGGTCATGACGCCGGCGACGATGCGATACGCCGTCTTGGCAAAGTCCTGCGCGAGGGGACCCGCGGTATCGATCTGGCAGCTAGAATCGGTGGCGAAGAGTTTGCTGTGTTGCTGGTTGAGACGAGGAAAGACGTTGGTTGTGAAGTTGCCGAACGCTTGCGAGCCTCGATCAAGTCGCTGGAAATTCCACGCGCGGGTCATATCACGGCTAGTTTTGGAGTTGCAGAATGCCCCAACGACGCGCAAACTGCTGCTGATATCCTGAAAGCGGTGGATGTCGCTTTATACGAAGCCAAGCGAAACGGCCGCGATCAGGTGGTGGCGTTGGAGACCGTGCAGTCGAACTCGGTGGCGGTGGGCGACGTACAAGGCGATGGGAATTTGGGAGTTGCATCGCGAGGATAGAATGGCTGATTACAAAGAACGACTGGAAGAGTGGCAGCAGGCAGCGCGTCGCAAGGCGCGCGAGCTCGACGAGAAATATTCGATTTCCGACATCGTGGGTGAAGCGGCAAAACGTAGCGCGGATACTGTCGCGAGCGGCGCCGAACGGCTGCGAGTCGAAGCTGAGCGACTCACGGACGATGAAGAAGTTGGGGAAACTGCACGTCGTGCTGCAAGTCATGTAAAGAAGGCCGGCAAGGTTGTGCGCGACGCTGCGGGTGATACGGGTAAGAAAGTCTTCGACGACGCTAGGACTTACTACGATCGCGCCTCGCAAATTTACGATGCCAGCGCGCACTTCACGCGTGCTTCGACTGCTGCGACCGCAGGAGCGCTCAAGGCTCGCGATTGGATCAAAGCAAACCCGGGCAAGGCTGCCGTAGTTTCTGTTTCGCTAGTGCTGGGCATCAGGGCCGGTGCTGCGTTTCCAGGCTTGGACGCAGTGTTGTTGGGCTCGCATCCACACTGGTTCACCCATTCGGCGTTGCCGGTTTGGGGATTGCATAAAGCGAGCCAGAAGTTTGATAACTATCTTAAGAAGCAGGAAGAACTGATCGCGCGCGGCGAACTCGATGAAGCGGCACAACAGCGCGTGGAGTTTGAACGCAAAATCGCGAAGTACGTCGGAGCGCCGTTACTGGGCGCATTTAGCTGTGCGGCGGGCGCCGCGATGTGGGCGCAGATCTTCCAACCGGGCGCAATCACGGGCGCACCGATCAGTTGGCTACTCGGCGGGAATCCATTCCTCGACGGCGTCTGGTTATTCGCAAACGGCGTCATCTGCTTCCACCAGGGCTACAAATTCTTCATGATCGCCCTCGCGAACCAGGAAGAAGTCACCCGCGTCATCCGCGAAATCAAAGGGCTACTACCTGCAGCCGCGGTTTAGCCACAGATTTTCGCGGATGAACACGGATTGATTACCTGATCGAAATCGGGAACGGCCAGAAGCAGAGGGCGAAGACGAGCAGGGTGAGGATTGCGATTAGCGTGCGCTTTGTTCCTAAGGGTTCCATGACGCCGGGGGCGGGGTGTGGGACCTTCATCATGATTCCCAACAACACTGCGTAGAGAAATCCGCTGGGACTGTTGTGCAACCAGAAGCCGAGAAGTGCCAATACCACGACCGTGACAAAAGCGATACGGCTGATGATCCGGTGTGCGCGCCCGCCAAAGACCGCGAACGTCCCGTGACCACCGTCGAGTTGCCCCACCGGCATCAGGTTCAGACTCGTAATGAGCAGACCAATCCACGCCGCCATGTATAGAGGATTAATCGGCGAGTTCGGATCCAAAGGAATTCCCGCCAACTTTGATATCAAACGAAACAACAGTGGATCGTTGAAGAAGATCAACTGACCCTCAGAAGCCGCAGTCTGGACGGGCGGTCCGACAGTCAAGATCCCCGCGACGGCCACAGGCAGAGCCACGACAAACCCTGCGAGTGGACCAGCAAGACCAATATCGAATAACGCGCGGCGCGTCGGAATCGGCGAGCGAATCTTGATAAACGCTCCAAACGTTCCCGCCAGGAAGATCGGTGGCGCTGGAATGAAGTACGGCAGCGTCGCGTCCACTTTGTAATAGCGGCACGCGAGGTAGTGACCCATCTCATGCGAGAAGAGGATCGCGAGCAAAGACGCTGAAAACGTTGCGCCTTCCGCAATAAGATGCGGATTCGCCATCGAATACTTAAACAACTCCGCGCCCCAGTAAAGATACGAGAGCGGGATGTAAAGCAGATAATCCAGCGGCGTGGCCAACGGTGGCTCCAGTGTTGGCACTTCCGGAGCCACGAGAACGATGCCCGCGAGGGTAGTCGTAATGATCGTAAGAATCAGGAGACTGCCGTGCAGTCGCCACTCGCGCGCTGAAATCGCCGGCGCGGTCCGTTCGAAGTTGAAACCCGGTGGTACAGTTCTAATCGATTCCGCCATTACTCGTTCTTAAGAAGCTGAAAGGCCAGAGTCTGGATGCTCGCGCCATTCCAACTCTAGCCTCCGAATAAGCCTTAAAGTTTAACCAATCCTAAAAATCGTCGTCGTCGCCCGAATCGTCCACGTCAACGTCGGGGTCACCGTCGTCGTGAGCCTGAAGGTCTTTCCCAGGCTTGAAGCGAATCGTCTTGCCTGAAGGAATCGCCACTTCTTCCCCGGTGCGAGGATTTCTGCCGACGCCTCGCTTTCGCGGCTTCACGACAAACACGCCAAACCCGCGCAGCTCGATTCGTTCACCCCTTGTCAGTGCTTCCTTCATCGAATGAAAAAGAGCTTCGACCGCTTGTTCGGCCTTCATCTTCGGCACGCCGGTCTTATCAGCAACACGATTGATGATATCCAACTTAATCACGACTAGGGGCCTCTTTTCTGCTTCGCCGGGGCACGTTTGCCTGGGGCAGCAAAATGCAGACGACGATGATAGGAAGCGTTGGTAAAGCCTGTCAAGGAATCGCTTTACTGTAGTTTGACAAGGCGCGAGGTGAAAGCTAACCTCAAACCGCCATAGAGTGTTTGACTTATGTTTGGAATTCGAAAACGCCGGCCACCTCCATTCGGTGGCGTTCACATCGACGACGACAAAGACATCCAGGTACACAGTCCCGAAGATGCGTCGCGGAACGATCTCTGGTCTGAAGCACGCCTGCTACTCCGGGATCTGATTTTCGCACTGATGATCGCCGCGCTCGTCGTGGTTTTTATCGTGCAACCGGTGAAGGTTGAGGGCACTTCGATGTTGCCTCGTCTGCACGATGGCGAACGGATCTTCGTCAACAAGTTGATCTATTACGACGACTATCGCTGGGCGCCCAAGATTGAGCGCGGCGACATCGTTGTCTTCTGGTTTCCGGACGATCCGTCGAAGAGTTATATCAAGCGGGTAATCGGCTTGCCGGGTGACCGGATTGAGGTACACGAAGGGATCGTGCGGGTAAACGGCCGAGATCTCGAAGAGACGTATCTCGACCCGCGTTTGAACTTGTCGCACCGCAGTCTGACGGAAGTTTACGTAAGACCTAACTATTACTTCGTGATGGGTGACAACCGCGACAACTCGAGCGATTCGAGAATCTGGGGATTAGTGCCGAAAAAATACATCTATGGGAAGGCGCTGTTTCGCTATTGGCCATTGGCGGCCGCCAGTGTCATTCATCACGAGGACATCAACCAGGCGGGACCGCAATCGCCCGGGTTTACGCCCACGTTTCAGCCGACTCCTGACGGAGAACCGACGGCACAGCCTTATATACCCGGTGAATCATCGCCACAGCTGTGATTCTTATGATTGATTGGCTGCGCTACCTGCTCATGATTTTCTACGCTCCAGTGCGTGGAATGCGGGGCATACGCGACCGTGGCTCGCTCGCGCCAGTGGCGCTGATGGCGTTTGTCAGTCAAGCTGCATTCAACTTTGTGCTGGAGAAGTTTGGTGTTGTTGGGGTTGGCGGCGGCTTGTTCTCCGATCTTTTCCGGGCTGGGAAGGTCGTGGCGATTGTGGCGATCATCCTCGTTCCGATTCTGACTCTTATCGCCAACACCTTTGATCGACGCGGCAGTTTCCGAGTGGTGATCACTCAGGAGTATGCGCCCCTGGCGGCGACGTTGTTTTATGTGCTGACTGCCGCCAACATTTTCGCGATCCTGATTGCTGCTTTTCTTCACTACACCGGAATTCAGGCATCGTACGTTGCCTACGTGGTCCAGAATGCCGATCAATGGCGCGGAATGTTTCCACCCGGTCCGCAGTATGACGACGAGCTCAGAAATTCTGTGATGGTGTCGTATCGTCTCTTCACGGGCTTTCAAATCTGGTTGTTTGGACTCGGGACGATCATCGGTGTGAAGGAAACGTTTCGAATGTCGGCGATGCGCGCTTTTACTGTGACTCTGGTTGGCAGTGTTGCCTCGTCTTTTGTTCTGCCGATTGCGATGCACTTGTTTTCCGGAGTATTTGGTTCACCGTTTTTGCTGATCCTGTTGTTCTTTCTATTGCGCGGTTATTTCGTTGACATCATGGGCAGCCATCGCGCGAAGGCCGCGTTCAAACAGAATCTCGAGTCTGCGACTTTGAATCCTGCCGATGCGTCAGCGCATTACAATCTCGGTCTGATTCATCAGAGCCGTGGCGAACTCGACGAAGCCAAAGCGCGCTTTGAGCGCGCCCTCGAGATCGACCCGGAAGAGATCGACGCTGCGTATCAACTCGGACGCATCGCGCGACAGCAGAAGCGATACGGTGATGCGATTCAGAGTTTTGAGCACGTGGTGACGCGGAATCAAGCGCATTCGCAGTACGAAGTCTGGCGTGAAGTGGCGGCGACCTACATCGCGGCGGGACAATTTGAAGATGCGCGGACGGCGTTGGACCAGTTTCTCGAACACCGCCCATCAGATCCCGAAGGACTCTATCTCATGGGCCGCGCACACGCGGGTCTCGGTCACAAGCGTGAAGCCACGAGTTTGATGCAGGCGTGTATCGAGGCGGTTAAGACGGCGCCTGCTTACAAGTATCGCTCGAGCAAGCGCTGGCTCAACGAAGCACAGCAATTCATAAAGAGCAGCCAGTAAGATCTGAGAGAGATTTGATCGTAAAGCTAGAACAAGTCAGGAAGGGTGGCTTGCCCCCGCTCTCGAAACAGCGGGGGCAAGCCCCTCTTCCTGACTTGTTCTATTCTGAGTCGTTCTATTTATCGAATCATGTCCAATCGTAAACCAGCACTGTTAGCACTTGAAGATGGTCGCACGTTTCGTGGGCGATCGTGGGCGGCCGAGGGTGAGGTGTGCGGGGAGATGGTCTTCAATACTTCGATGACCGGATACCAGGAAGTCCTCACCGATCCTTCATACGCAGGCCAGATCGTATGCATGACTTATCCACTCATCGGCAATTACGGCGTAAACGAGGCCGACTCTGAATCCTCGCGCCCGTGGGTCGAAGGATTCGTTGTCCGCGAAGCGAGCCGGATTACTTCAAACTGGCGCGCCGAAGAAAGTCTCGAGTCTTATCTGAAGCGCTGGAACATCGTCGCCATCGAAGGCATCGACACGCGCGCACTCGTGCGTCACATTCGCGATAAGGGCGCGATGCGCGCCTGTCTCTCAACCATCGATCTCGACGAAAAGAGCCTCGTTGAAAAGGCGCGTCAATCGCCACCGATGGAGAATCGCGAACTCGCAAGCGTAGTCACGACCCGCGCACCGTACGACTTTCCCGCTACCGGTGAAGAACGTTTTCACATCGTTTGTTACGATTTCGGCGTCAAAAGAAATTCACTGCGCGAACTCGCGGAACTCGGCGTGCGCACAACGGTCGTACCCGCTTCAACTTCAGCCGCCGAAGCGCTCGCACTCAAACCCGATGGAGTTTTTCTATCGAATGGACCAGGCGATCCCGCATCGATGAACAACGAAGTCGCCGAGATTCGCGAGTTGCTGAAGGCGAACGTGCCGATGTTTGGGATCTGTTTCGGACATCAACTGCTTGGCCGTGCCTTCGGAGCAAAGACGTTCAAACTCGTGTTCGGACATCGCGGCGGCAACCAGCCGGTGAAACAGTTATCAGACCAGACAGTTGAGATTACGTCACACAATCATGGCTTCGCTGTCAGTGCTGAGAGTTTGCCGGCGGAAGTCGAGATCACTCATATCAATCTCAACGATCAATGCGTGGAGGGAATGCGACACCGCACCTTGCCCGTGATCTCAGTGCAATACCACCCGGAGGCTGCTCCTGGACCACACGATGCGGAACACCACTTTCAGAGATTTGTTGGGTTGATGGAAGCGATGACTGCCGAAGCGAAGGCTTAACTCTCCGGCATCTTCAATTCACCAGTGGTGAGATCGGGGCGCGCGCGCTCCATCTGCTCGGGCGTTGACTCGGTGTTTAGCTCTTCAACGTTTTTCGCAGCGAGCTCCGCAACTTTAGCCGGGTCGGAAGGGCTGCTCGGTTCGAGAAGATCCGCAATACCCTCACTGCCGCGATGCTCCATCCAATGTCGATAACTGACAGTTAAGATCGCAACCACCGGAATCGCGAGAAAAATTCCGGCGACGCCCGCGAGTTTTTCCCCAGCTAGAATCGCGAATATCACCGCGAGCGGATGAAGATGAATCCCCTGGCCAATTAGTCGCGGATAGATCGCATAGTCCTGCGCGATTCTCAACACTCCCAGAAACAGCAAGACCAAAAAAGCATTGAATGGCCCATTTTGAAACATCGCAATGACAGTGGCCATTAGCGCGATAGCCAGTGGTCCAACCAACGGGATAAACTCGAAGAATCCTGCCAGAACTCCCATCACCAATCCGCCTGGCAGACCCAGCAGCGTAAATCCGATTGAGCAAATCAGTCCGATTAAAAGGCAGGCAGTCAGTTGCGCGCGAATGTAAGCCGCAAGAGTGTTATTGATGTCCTGGAAAAACTCATCGCCACGCCAGCGCCAACGGCCGCGCGGCAGCATCAGTAACGCCGAACGCCGGAAACCTTCAGCATCTTTCAAAAGAAAAAACGCGAGAATCGGAATCAAAATGAGCCACGGGGCATAAAAAAGGACATACGCCAGCGTTGCAGTCGCAAATTCAGTGGCAGCGGTACTGACTTTCTCCAGAACTTTGGGAACCGCTTCGTTGGCCGCGTCAACGACCCGCGGAGGAATCCGGCGCGACTTAGAGTATTCAATGATCTGCTGTGTCTTATCGCCCAGAGATTTCCAATACTCTTTCGCCTGGGTCGCAAACTCAGGAAATTGATTGCTGAGACTCGGCAGGATTATAAAGACCGCAAACACGAGCGCTGCCAGGATGACGAGGTAAGACAGTGCAATCGCCACGACTTTGGGAATTGCCAGAGTGCGGTCCCCAATCGTCCTCGGCCGTCGCAAAAACTCCACGAGGGGCGACACCAGATAAGCGAAAAAGATCGAGAGGACCAGCAGCAGGATGATTCCCGTTATCCTTGAAATTACCCAAAGGAAACCAAGGACGCCGATAACAACAAAGATTATTCGCAGCACAACGCGCGTGGATGGACCATAGGCCTCCACCGCTGCCCTCGCTGCTGTCGCCGCAGTATCTTTGGTTTTTTCCTGATTCACCGAAACCTTTAAAGCCGCGCGTGCAGCCGTCCGATCAAGTCGCCGACCGCTCTCTGATCCTGAATGCTCAGCCCACGAAATTCAACTCCGAACGTATCGGGGGTGGAATGATGGACTACTTCTCCCGTTAACGATACTGCATCCTCGCCATCAAGCAGCAGTAGTCCGAGTTGATCTCCAACTTTGACGTTGGGACACGAGGGGAGATTTGTAACTCTGAGGCCACCGAGGCTGATGTCCTGCGGTTCGCCGATACCGATCGACTCCTGCAGGCTCTCATCTTCAATGGCGAGAGTTACTCGCGAAGTGACGTAGTAACGTGGGAAACGCCTGCGATCGTAAGATCCGTTGCTTTCGGAGGATGCCATTGTTGAACTCTCCTCAGTGAGTTACATCGTCGTCGTCTTCAGTTTCCTCTTCACCTTCACCTTCCGCGACTGGTGGCGGAGTCACGCGCGGAGCAGCCGGCTCCCAAATCAGCCCTTTCCATTCATCGGTTTCGCCGAGTAGCTGAAGCGCGGCGAGTGGGTGACCGGGGTGACGTTCGATGCGCAGCACTTCTGCGATCACCTGTAACTTCTCGCCTGACTCACCAAGCACTTCCAGACGCACGCGACTGCCAACGTCCGGCAACTGCCTCGGAAGATGCACGAGCGTGCCTTCAGGCCCGACGTTCTCGGTCATTCCTTCGGCGACGATGTGTGTGCCGCTCGGTTCATCCCACTCGGCTTTTACCTCGAGACTGGCGAGGTAGCGTGGTCCAGTGCGATTTTCTGTCTCCATTGGTCGGGGCATCCCTCAAAGCCCTCCTATTCTTCTTACCGCGGCTTGGATAAGGTCAGTACCACCTGCGGTAGCGGGTGGGTTCACACGATTCAGGATCCAAAAGTTGACCATCAAACCCACCCGCTACCGCAGGTGGTACTGACCTTATCCAAACAGAAACGCTAAACCTGAAGGCTACTCTTCTTCAGCTCGCAGCTTCTCAAGCACCGAAAAATCTTCTAGTGTCGTCACGTCTCCGGCAACCGATCCGCTGGTGGCGATCTCCCGGAGGAGCCGGCGCATGATCTTACCGGATCGCGTCTTGGGCAAAGCGTCAGTAAACCTGAGATCGTCGGGGCGCGCGAGGGCGCCGATCTCTTTTACTACGTGCGCTCGCAGCTCCTGATTCAATTCGTCCGACGGATTGTGCGAACCTTCCAGTGTCACAAAAGCCACTATCGCGGAACCTTTTACATCGTCCGGACGAGCAACGACCGCGGCCTCGGCAACCGCACTGTGCGACACGAGGGCGCTTTCGATCTCCGCCGTTCCCAGTCGATGGCCGCTTACGTTAATAACATCGTCGATGCGGCCCATTATCCAAAAATAACCCTGCTCGTCACGCCGGGCGCCATCGCCCGCGAAGTAAATCCCGTCAATTTGCGACCAATATTGCTGTTTATAACGCTCGTCGTCGCCCCAGATCGTTCGCAGCATAGATGGCCAGGGACGCTTGATAACGAGATAGCCGCCCTCACTTGCGCCTACGGATTTACCGTCTCTGGTCATTATGTCGGCGTCAATGCCGGGGAACGGCTTTGTCGCAGAACCCGGCTTGGCAGGAGTGGCGCCGGGAATCGGTGTGATCATGATCGCGCCTGTCTCAGTTTGCCACCAGGTGTCCACAATCGGACACTTATCTTTACCGATGATCTCGCGATACCACATCCACGCCTCGGGATTAATCGGTTCGCCGACGGTGCCGAGCAGTCGCAGGCTCGAGAGATCATGCTTCAAAGGCCAGTGCTCGCCCCACTTGATGAACGCGCGAATCGCAGTGGGCGCAGTGTAAAAAACATTCACGCGATGACGCTCGATCATGGACCAGAAACGATCGGGCTCGGGGAAGTTTGGCGCGCCTTCATACATTAAAACAGAGGCGCCGTTTGAGAGTGGCCCATAAACAACGTAGCTGTGACCTGTAACCCAACCGATGTCGGCAGTACACCAGTAGAGATCTTCATCTTTAAGATCGAAGACCCATTTCGTCGTCAGGTGCGTTTGCAGTAAGTAACCGGCAGTCGTATGGAGAATGCCTTTGGGCTTACCGGTGGTTCCCGATGTGTACAGGATGTAGAGCGGATGCTCGCTGTCCAACTCCTCCGCGGGACACTCAGCATCGACAGTCTCCATCAAATCGTGCCACCAGAAATCACGACCTTCTTGCATCTCCTGCGGTGATCCGGTGCGTTGGACCACGATACACGCATTTACTGAAGGCGTTGACTTCAGTGCTTCATCGACTGCGGATTTTAATTTGACTTCATTGCCACGACGCCAGCCGCCATCGGCCGTGACCACCAGTTTGCAACTCGCATCGGTGATGCGATCGATCAACGCGGAACTCGAGAAGCCGCCAAAGACGACCGAATGCGTGGCGCCAATACGCGCGCAAGCGAGCATCGCGATCGCGAGCTCGGGAATCAGCGGCATGTACAGCGCGACACGATCTCCGCGTTGAATGTTCGCGTGCTTGAGTACGTTCGCAAACTTGCAGACTTCGGTGTGCAGTTGTTGATAAGTGAAGGTACGTTGCTCGCCGGGTTCGCCTTCCCAGATCAGCGCGGCTTTGTTACGGCGCCACGTGTGCAGATGTCGATCGAGACAGTTGTAAGAAATATTAATTTTGCCACCGCCAAACCACTCCGCGTGCGGTGGATCCCACTTGAGCACAGTGTCCCACGTCTTGAACCAGTGAAGCTCTTCAGCCATTCGTGCCCAGAACGCTTCCGGGTCAGCATCTGCCTCCGCTCGCAGGTGCTCGAGGTCAGCCATCGACTTGATGTGTGCCTGCTGCGAAAACCTTTCCGGCGGCGGGAACACACGCTCTTCCTGGAGCACTGATTCGATATTCGTCGTGACGGTGGACATGCGTGCCTGTGTACCACAAAAAGGCACAAAATGCACAAATAAGTTATCCTGAACTGCTTCATTTATTTGTGTCTTGTGTGCCTTTTTGTGGCTATGACTCTTTATGTCGGAACAAGCGGATATAGTTACAAGGAATGGAAAGGAAAGTTTTATCCGGCAAACCTCTCGCCTAAAGACATGCTTTCCTACTATGCCGAACGCTTTAAAGCGGTCGAGTTGAACAACACGTTCTATCGTCTGCCGAAACCGGAAATGGTTGAGAGTTGGAAAGCGCAGGTGCCGAAAGACTTTCGTTTCTCCGCGAAGGCCTCGCAGGGAATCACCCACTTCAGACGACTGAAAGACTCGGCGCCCGCAACTCGAACAATGCTCAACGCAATGTCCGCATTTGAAGATCGTTTGGCCGCGGTGCTGTTTCGAATGCCGGAAGACTTTGAAAAAGATCTCCAGCGGCTGGAGATATTCCTGAAAGGACTACCGCCAGACGCTCCCGCAGTTTTTGAGTTTCGACATCCGAGCTGGTTCGATGACGATGTGGTGGCGTTGCTGCGCCGTCAGAATCGTGTGCTTTGCGTTTCTGACCGTGACGAGATGCCGGTGAATCACATTGATAAGACTGCGGACTGGGGCTATGTGCGTTTACGGCGTGTCAAGTATTCAGAGCCGGACCTCAAAACGTGGATCAAGCGGATCAAAGCACAGAAGTGGAAAGATACCTACGTCTTCTTCAAGCATGAGGATGAGGGAACTGGTCCAAAACTCGCGGCGCGCTTCATTGAGCTCGCGAATTAACGCGGATGATTAATCCGCGTTAATCCAGCGTGAATCTGTGCTAAAAGTTGCCTCCGCATTCATCATGCCCGCAATCGCAATCGAGCTCGATCGTATCACCCGTACCTTCACACGAAGCACTACAATACTTGCCACCTGGTTGCGGTTGACAGGTACAACTCGGATTCTTGCACTTGTTCTTATCGTCCGCCATGGGATCCTCC
>Ga0068859_100000997_pt1 | contig 28983 bp, 30 predicted proteins | sample KBSSwiS22_FD_66585 | JGI IMG/M metagenome (GOLD analysis project Ga0068859, IMG submission 66585) | Switchgrass rhizosphere microbial communities from Kellogg Biological Station, Michigan, USA - KBS Switchgrass S2-2 | ecosystem: Host-associated > Plants > Roots > Rhizosphere > Soil ...
CGTCGTCCGAGAGCCGCTGGAGGTGCTGGGCGATCCCGTAGCCGTGCATCGGCTGGGCGAGCAGGGTCTTGAGAATGAGCAAATCGAGCGTGCCGGGAAGCAGGTCCCGCCGGGATGAAGGAGTCATGGGATTAACATAGCCTCTCTATGGGGTAGACGGTCTATGTCATGAAAAGGTTGCATGGGCGGGGAAGAGGGAAAGGAGGGAAGAGGGGAAGAGGGGAACAGCCCTTCTCTCCTCCCCCCTTCCCTCCTTCCCCCCTTCCCCCCCTTCCCCTCTTCTCCTCTTCCCCGGTTCTAGACTAGGATTGTCCCGACATCCCCTCGGAGACCTTCAGATGCAGAACGTCTTTGCCGCGGCGGCGGCCGCGGTCGTCTTTCTCGCGGGCGCCCCGGTCCGGGCCCAGGGGCCGGGCCCCGATGGCTCGGCGAACCGGGCGGCCATCCAGCGGCTGGATTTCATGGTGGGGCACTGGAAGGGGGAGGCCTGGATGCTTCGCGGAGCGGAGCGGGTCCAGACCACGATGACCGAGACCATCGAGCGGAAGCTCGGCGGCGTGGTGCTCCTGGTCGAAGGCACCGGCGCGATTCCGGGCGAAGGAACCGCGCCCGGGCGCGTGGTCCACAACGCCCTGGCGGTCGTGTCCTTCGATGCCCAGAGCGGCGGCTACGTGATGCGCTCCTATGTGGCGAGCGGGCTCTGGGGTGACTTTGCCCTCACACCGATCGAAGGCGGAGTGAGCTGGTCGCGCGAGGTCCCGGGCGGCCGGGTCCGCAACACCGCAAAGATCGGCAATGGAGAGTGGCACGAGGTCGGGGAGTTTTCCCGCGACGGCACGACCTGGACGCAGATCATGGAAATGAAGCTTCGGCGGGAGCCGTAATGAGCAAGAATCGCCTGGAGGCCTTCAGCGACGGGGTCATCGCCATCATCATCACCATCATGGTGCTGGAGATGAAACCGCCGCTCGGCGCCGAGCCGTCCGCCCTCCAGCCCCTCTTCTACATCTTTCTGAGCTACGTCATGAGCTTCGTCTATCTCGGGATCTACTGGAACAACCATCACCACATGCTGCATGCGACACGGCGGGTGAGCGGCTCGATCCTCTGGGCGAATCTGCACCTCCTCTTCTGGCTGTCGCTCGTCCCCTTCGTCACCGGCTGGATGGGGGAAAATCATTTTGCGCCCGCTCCGACCGCACTCTACGGCGTGGTGCTCCTCCTGGCGGCGATCGCCTACTACATCCTCCAGCGCGCGATACTGACTTCGGAAGGCCCGGGCTCGCTCCTGGCGACGGCGGTCGGAACCGACCTCAAGGGCAAGCTGTCGCCCTTCCTCTACCTGATCGCGATTCCACTCGCCTTCGTCGAGGAGTCCCTGTCCGGGGCGATCTACGCATTCGTCGCCCTCATCTGGCTCATTCCGGACCGCCGTATCGAGCGGGTCCTGGCACCGAGGAATGGAGAATGAACGCGATCTCACGACGGGAATGGTTGGTGGCCCTGACCGCCGCGACGGCGGCTGCCGCGTCCACGAGCGCGCAATCCACCCCACCCTGCGCCCAGCATGCTCGGACCTGCCCCGCGCCACCGGTCATCGATGCCGGTTCCGCGGGGGTACCGGTGCCCCCTCCCTCGGACGCGGTGGTGTTGTTCGATGGCAAATCGCTCTCGGAATGGCGGAGCAGCGATGGCAGCCCGGCCCGCTGGCTGGTGCGCTCGGGTTACATGGAGGTCGCTGCCGGCACCGGTGGTATCGCGACGGTGCGCCAATTCGGCGACGTGCAGCTCCACGTCGAATGGGCCTCACCCAATCCACCCAAGGGCGCAGACCAGGACCGCGGGAACAGCGGCGTATTCCTGATGGGGCGATACGAAGTCCAGGTGCTCGATTCCTACGGGAACGTCACCTACCCCGACGGCCAAGCGGGAGCGGTCTACGGACAGTATCCTCCCCTGGTCAATGCGAGCAGACCGCCGGGGGTCTGGCAGACCTACGACATCGTCTTTCACCGGCCCCGCTTCGGCGCCGGCGGTGCGCTGGTCAGTCCGGCCGTGCTCACGGTGTTTCACAACGGCGTACTCATCCAGGACGGGGTGACACTCACCGGTCCCACCGCGCATCAATCGCGACCGGCCTATACTTCGCACCCCGACCGACTCCCGATTTCGCTTCAGGACCATGCCCATCCGGTCAGATTCAGGAATATCTGGGTGAGGGAGCTGGAAAGGTGAGAGGTGAGAGGTGAGAGGTGAGCGGGGAACTGCCCAGCATCCAGCAACCAGCAACCAGCATCCAGCCTCCGGAGCCCGCATGCGCAAGTACCTGACGGAATTCACAGGCACTCTCCTTTTCGTCCTCATCATCGGGCTGATCGTGACCCCGGGCCGCCAGGCGCTCGCGCCGCTGATGATCGGCTCTGCGCTCATGGTCCTGGTGTACATGGGAGGACACGTCTCCGGGGCGCACTACAATCCCGCGGTGACGTTCGCCGTGTTTCTGCGCGGGAAGCTCCCTGCCGGTGAGGTCCTGCCCTACATGGCGGCGCAGATTCTCGGTGGTACTTTCGGGGCGTACATCTCCTACAAGCTGCTGGAGCGGACCTTCGCGCCCTCCCCGGGAAATGCCGCCACCACCTTCACCGCGCTGCTCGTGGAGGTGATCTTCACCTTCATGCTCGCGCTCGTGGTGCTGAACGTGGCGGTGTCGAAAGCGACCCACGGCAATTCCTTCTACGGCCTCGCCATCGGCTTCACCATCGCCGTCGGCGTGTTCGCCGGTGGCCCGATCTCCGGCGGGGTCTACAATCCAGCCGTGGGAACCGGCTCGTCGCTCATCAATGCCTTCATCGGCGGCGGCGACCTGACCAAGCTCTGGCTCTATCTCGTCGGCCCGCTCGCCGGCGGCGCGCTGGCGGCGTTCGTGTTCAAGCTGCAAGAGGCTCCGGAGCCGACGGTCTGACCATGGACATCCAGAACGCGGCTGCCTTTGCCGCCTACTGGGACAACTTTCGCGGGCGCACCCGGCGAATCGTCGCCCTCATTCCACCCGATCGGCTCGAGTGGACTCCGGCGCAAGGAAAATGGTCCCCGGGCGACATCGCCCGGCATCTCGCCGGTATCGAGCGCGACATGTACGGGGAAAATGTTCAGGGCAGGACCAGCAGGTATCCGGGACACGAGGCTTCGCTGGCCCCCGGTCTCGAGGCAGTGCTCGCGTACCACGATCTGAAACACACGGAGGCGATGGCGATCTTCGGCGGGCTCACTCCGGAGCAGCTCGAAGCCAAATGCACGACCCCCGCGGGAACCCCGATCACCACGAAGAAATGGCTGCGTGCGATGGTGGAGCACGAGGCGCACCACCGCGGCCAGCTCTATTTCATGCTCGGCCTCCTCGGCGTGGCGACTCCGCCCCTCTTCGGGCTCACCGAGGAAGAGGTGCGAGCCCGCTCAGCCAGCCGCTGAGGATCTCGCCGGTTTCCTCCGGCGCCGATTGCGGAAAGAGGTGGCCGCGCTCGGGAATGCCGACATGCCGAGCCCATGGCAGCCGCTCGCGAAGCAGCGCCGCCGCTTCGGGAAGCAGCGTGTCGGACGCATCGCCTCCCACGATCAGCACCGGCAGCGACGGATCGAGCCGGGCGATCTCGTCCCAGGTGTCGGTATGGAACGATTCGTAATAGTGGGCTTCCCACGCCGGCGACCAGGTCAGCGAGAACTCTCCCTCCGGAAGAGGCCGGAGCATCGCTCCGGTGTAGCGCAGGACCGCGTCGTCGGACCAGTCGGCAAAGAGCGGTTTGCCCCGCCAGTATTCGAAGGCTTCCTCGACCGTCGCGAACCGGCTCTTTCGCTTCCGCGCTCCCTGCACCAGGGGACGGAACTCCATCTCGCCGCGCCGGCGCTTTTCCCGGACGTTGTCCATGAACGCGGGAGGGGCGATCGTCGGATCGAGCATCGCGAGGGCCGTGAAGCGGGACCGGTCGCGCACCGCCGCGATGAGCAACGCGACCGCCCCGAAGGAGTGCCCGACGGCGATGACGGAAGGAAGATCGTGACGCCGCATCCCCTCCAGCAGGTCATCGGCAAGGGAGTCCCAGCTCCCCGGCAGATCGGGGGGCGGGGCGATGCCGGGCCACATCGCCCGCGGAGGGAGGCTCACGACCCGATGCGTCTCCAGCACCGGCCGCAGCGCCGGGACGTAGGTCGCGGGAGGGAAGCCGTTCGCCGGCGCGAGGAGCACCGGCCGTCCCCGGCCGCCCAGCTCGAGGAGTGGATGTATCATGGCGGGAGGAACCTAATCACCTAAATTCCTGCGCATGCACACTTCGTTCCGGCGTTTCGGCGCCCAGCTCCTTCTGCTCGGCCTCGCCGCGCACCCCCTCGCCGCCCAGACCCTGACGCCCACCGAGCGAAAGGTCCGCGACTGGATTGCCGCGCATCGCGAGGCGCAGATCGGATTCCTCGCGCAAATGGTGAATATCCCGAGCGGCACGTTGAACGTGGCCGGTGTGCAGGCGGTCGGCGCGCTCTTCCGGAGCGAGCTCGATGCGCTCGGCTTCACCACGCGGTGGATCGACATGCCCGCCGATATGCGCCGGGGCGGGCATCTGGTGGCGGAGCGCATCGGCAAGAAGGCGGGCAAGACTCCCAGGCGCATGCTGCTCCTCGGCCACTTCGACACGGTGTTCGAAGGAGAAGGCCAGCGATTCGTGCGGGCCGATACGATCGCGCGCGGCGCCGGCACCAGCGACATGAAGGGCGGGGACGCCGTGATGCTCTACGCTCTCAAGGCGCTGGCGGAGAACGGCCTGCTCGATGCGATGCACGTCACCGTCGTCATCACCGGGGACGAAGAATCCACCGGTCGCCCGCTCGACGTGGCCCGCGCGGCGCTGATCGAAGCGGCCAAGCGGAGCGACGTCGCGCTTTCGTTCGAGGGGGGGAGTCGCACTCTGGCCAGCATCTCGCGCCGGGGCTCCTCGAATTGGCGGCTTACCGTCACGGGACGGCAGGCCCACTCCGCCGGCGTCTTCGGCTCGAATTACGGTGCCATCTACGAGACGGCGCGCATTCTCAACAGCTTCCGCGAACAGCTCGTCGGACCCGCAGGTCTCACCTTCAACCCCGGGTTCATCGTCGGAGGCACCGAGGTGATTGCCGATACATCCGGCTACACCTTCACGGTGTCCGGCAAGACCAATATCATCTCGCCCATCACGCAGGTGCGGGGAGACCTGCGGTTCGTGACCGAGGAACAGAAGGAAAAGGCCCGTGCGACGATGCGGGAGATCGTCGCAAAGAATCTTCCGGGGACCCGGGCAGAAATCACCTTCGAGGACAGCTACCCCGCGATGCCGATTACGCCCGCGGGGGAAGCGCTCCTGGGCCAGTACGACGCCGCGAGCCAGGCGCTTGGCTATCCCGCGCTTCGAGCCATGGATGCCGCGAACCGTGGCGCCGGCGACCTTTCGTTCGTCGCACCGTACATCCCCGGTCTCGACGGAATGGGCGCGCTGGGCGCGGGCGCGCACTCGCCACAGGAGCTGGTGAATCTGCCGACGCTCGAGATGCAGACGGCCAGGGCGGCAGTCCTCATGATGCGTTTGGCTGGGATACGGAAGTAGAGTGGCCGTCTTCAGTCTTCGGTCTTCAGTCGGGGCAGCAGACTGAAGACTCACGACTGAAGACACTCTCCTATGCCCGAACTCCCCGACATCACAACCTACATCGAGGCGCTCCAGACGCGAATCATCGGCGCCCCGCTGCAGGCCATCACCCTCAAGTCTCCCTTCATCCTCCGCACGGTCGAGCCGCCGATCACCGCACTCGAAGGCCGCTCGGTGCGGTCGATCGGCAGGATCGGCAAACGAATCTGGTTCGACTTCGGCGATGAGCTGTTTCTCGTGGTGCACCTGATGATTGCCGGGAGGTTCAAGTGGGTCGCCGCCACCGCCAAAGGGCCGGGTCGCATCACCCTCGCAGCGCTGGATTTTCCCGGCGGCCGGCTCCTGCTGACGGAAGCGGGGACGACCCGGCGAGCCTCACTGCACCTCGTGCAGGGAATCGCAGCGCTCCGCGAATTCGAGCGTGGCGGACTCGACGTGATGAGCGCGAGCCTCGACGCCTTTCGTACGCGCGTCCGCCTGGAGAATCACACCCTGAAGCGAACCCTGACCGATCCGCGCCTCTTCGATGGCATCGGAAATGCTTATTCGGACGAGATTCTGCACGCGGCAAAACTGTCGCCTCTCGCCCTCACCAGCCGCCTGTCGGACCGGGATATCGAGACGCTGTACCGGGCTTGCCGGGAGACGCTGACCGGCTGGATCGAGCGGTTGCGGAAGGAGACCGGGGAGAGATTTCCGGAAAGGGTTACTGCATTTCGCGAGGGGATGGCCGTACATGGGAGGTTCGGGCTTCCCTGCCCGGTTTGTGGCAGCCCGGTGCAGCGCATACGATACGCCGACAACGAAACCAATTACTGTGCCCGATGCCAGACGGGCGGCCGGCTGCTGGCGGACCGGGCGCTGTCCCGGTTGTTGAAGGGCGACTGGCCCAGGTCACTCGACGAGCTCGAGTAGGGGGAGCGAATGCAGGGACATCTGATCGTGGCGAACTGTCTCGACGGCACCATCCACAAGGGAATGAGTCTCGACGTCGACGCCAAGCGTCCCACCTGCCATCTCAAGACCGCGTCGGGGGAGATGATCGAGGTGCTGCTCTCCCAGGTGAAAGCCCTCTTTTTCGTCAAGACGTCGACCGGCCGGCCGGATTACAACGATGCGAAAGAAGTGGCGCCGGGAGACTCCCGCCTGGTCGGCGCCAAACGCGTGCGGGTGGTCTTTGCGGACAAGGAGGAGATCGTCGGCCTCATGAACCGCTTCCCCCCGATCACACCCTACTTTTTCATGCTGCCGATCGATCCGCTCAGCAACAACATCCGGATTCTCGTCAATCGGGCGGCGGTGAAGGAGATGGAAGAGGTCAGGGGTCAGTGATCAGGGGTCAGTGATCAGGGGTCAGTGATCAGGGGTCAGTGATCAGGGGTCAGTGATCAGGGGTCAGAGGTCAGTAACCTCTGACCCCTGACCCCTGACCCCTGACCCCTACTTCTTCAGCATCGCCTCCCTCGTCGCCCGAAACTCGTTGCCCACCCGCCACTCCGGATACTTCTCCGCCTGCGCCACTCGATATCCGATCGTCAGGTAGAGCCGGATATCGTCGAGACTCCCGGTCAGGTTCCAGTCCGGCTTGATCTCGTCGGACGGTTTGTGGTAATCCTCATTGGTGTACTTCGCCCGCATCGTCATCGCGAAGTCCGCCGGTTTTCCGATCACGTCGACTCCGGCGTCAGCGTAGAACGCGGGCACACCCTGCTTGGCAAAATTGAAGTGATCGGACCGGTAGTAGAACCCCTTCTCGGATTCCGGATCCGGTTTGAGGATCCGACCCTGCTCCGCCGCGGCCGTGTGGGCGTAGTCCTCGAGCTCCGATGCGCCCATGCCCACCACGACCAGGTCCTTCGTCGCCCCCTCGGTGTTGAGCCCGTCGATGTTGATGTTCGCGAGGGTGGTCGCAAGGGGATACAGCGGCATGACCGAGTAATACTGCGAGCCGAGCAGCCCCTGCTCCTCGGCGGTGACGGCCAGGAAGAGGATCGACCGCTTGGGTGCGACCGGCATCGCCTTGAACGCCTTCGCCAACAGCAGGAGCGCCGCCGTCCCGCTCGCGTTGTCGAGGGCGCCGTTGTAGATCGAGTCGCCGTCGACCGGGGTGCTCACACCGAAGTGATCCCAGTGGGCCGTGTACACCACGTGCTCTCCGGCGTGCGCGGCATCGCTCCCCACCAGGCGGGCGACGACATTGCGCGAGGAAACCGACCGGATCGTGTTCTCGATCTTGATCGATGCAGTGAGACCCAGGGGCACCGGCGTGAACTCGCGGGTGGTGGCGCGCACCTTGAGCGAATCGAAGTTCTGTCCGGCGAGCTGGAGGAGCGCCCGCGCCCGGTCGAGATGAATCCAGCCCTCCATCGGCGCCCGGGTCCGATTGCTGTCGGGCGTGGCCAGGTCGAACTTTTCGCCGCCCATCCCCTGTACGACCGGCCACGGGTAACCCGCCGGACCGGTCTCGTGGACCAGCAGCACTCCGGCGGCCCTGTGCTTCATCCCCTGCTCGAATTTGTAGGTCCAGCGGCCGTAATACGTCATCGCCTTGCCGCGGAACTGGGTCGTGTCCGCCAGCTGTGGGTCGTTCACCAGCATCACCAGGATCTTCCCGCTCAGATCCTGGCCTTTGAAATCGTCCCAGGAGTACTCCGGAGCTTCGATGCCGTACCCCACGAACACCAGCTCGGCATTGTCGATGGCGACCGAGGGGGAGACGTGGCGGGTCCACGCCACGAAATCATCGCGATATTTGAGTCGGTTGACCACGCCTTTGTCCCGGACGGTCAGCATCATTGTCGGGTCGGCGGTAATCGCGACCAGAGGGACGTTCTGGATGTAGGTTCCGTCGGGGTTTCCCGGCGCGAGACCGAGTGCCTTGAATTGGGCTTCGAGATAGGCCACGGTACGGTCTTCACCGAGCCCGCCGGGGGCCCGGCCGAGCATCGAATCGTCGGAAAGCGCACGGATGTGCGTCATGAGCGTGGCGGTATCGAGCACGGCCACCGCCGCGGCGGGAACCTCCGGGGTGTCGGCGGAACGGGAGGCAGTTTCCCCCGAACTACAGGCGGCCAGGAGGACGAGTGCAGGCAGAATGTGTACAGATCGCATGGGACCACTGTGGAAGAGATGGATGGAGATCACCTTCCCGGATCAGTTTGTGAATCCACAGATTTCACCGATGGCACAGATTTGATTTATCTGCGTCATCGGTGAAATCTGTGGATCCACCAGCCACGGGAAAAGATACCCGACCGATGGACGGGAGGTAAACTCGGTGAAGACGTCGGCCGGCTCGAGCTATGAGAGGATCTACGCTGTCGTTCGGAAGATTCCACGGGGCCGCGTGGCCAGCTACGGCCAGGTGGCCCGGCTCGCCGGCCTTCCCGGCCGGGCGCGCCAGGTGGGCTACGCCATGCACGCCCTTCCCTCGGGCACCCGGGTTCCCTGGCACCGGGTGGTGAACGCGGAAGGAAAAGTGAGCCGGCGCCGGATTCCCGGTGCCGAGCTGACCCAGCGGGTCCTGCTCGAACGCGAAGGGATACTGTTCGGCCCGGGGAAGCGAATCCCGCTGGCCAGGTTCGGCTGGAAGCGCGTGACCGCGGCCTAGGGCCGCTTCTTCTTCGGTCGCTTCGCTCTCCGTGCGACGTCGATCGCTTTTCCGACCCAGATAGCGAGCTCCTCCCCTCCTTCGAGCAGCTCGGCGGGCACCTCGTAGTACTGCATCACCTCGCCCTCTTCACCGAAGGGCCGGAACGGGCCCATCCCCGCCGCGACAAAATCGGGACGGTTGCCGTCGTCGACCTTGAGATAGAGGGTGTCGTCGTCGATCAGTGCGAAAAAGAGCTCGCCGGCGTAGATCCCCACCCCGCCGAACATGCTTCGGGCGCGAACGTCTCCAGTCACCCGGCCCAGCTGGTCGAGCACGAAGGCGCGGTACGAGGGGGAAACCGGCATGGCGTGGAAAGTAGCGTCCCCGGCGCCGGGACGGCGAGCCGCATTGACGGGGCGCACTCAGGGTGGGAGCTTTCCCGGATGCCCTTTCGGCTCGAGATGCTCGGTGACCTTCTGCACGTCACGTACAGCGGCGTACTGAGCGTGGAAGAGCTCAGACGCCTGAGCGACGCGATAAGGGATACCGAGGCGACCCTCGAGCCCACTCCGTCACGGATCGTGGACATGAGCGGCATCACCGGCGTCTCCATCGGCTTCGACGCGATGTCCGAGCTGGCGGAAGTGCGCAGATTGTCGCCGGTCCGGAACGCGATCAAATCGGCGCTCGTCGCCCCCGGGCAGCTGCAGATGGGATTCGCCCGGATGTTCCAGCAGCTCAATAGTCACCCGCGCGTCATCGTCGAAGTATTTCGCGACCGCGAATCGGCGCTGGCGTGGCTCGCAGTGCCGCTGGAGCTGCCTCCGGCGTGAAGTTCTCGGTTGCCCGTCGTCCCGCCCTTCCTCGTCTGCTGGGCCGTCCCGAGGTCTGGGCCTTCGGCTTCACCAATTTTCTCCTCTGGGTCCTTGTCGCCCCGATGGTGCAGGAGGTCGCCGAAGCCGCCTCGCCGGTGCTCTGGCTCCTTGCTTCCATCGCAGGCGTCATCACCCTCTTGCAGATTCGCCGGCTGGCGGCCGAGTGGCCCCATCTGACCGGCGGAACCGGGAGCTATCTGGCCCGTCTGCACGCCGATCGACCCTGGCTCGCCCGCTACGCCTCGCTCGCATACTTCATTTTCTGGCTGGCCATCATCCCCACGGCGGCGATCCTGGTGTCGCAATTGGTCGTCCGCCAGCTCGGTGTGTACGGGGTCGCCGCCCCGTCGCTCGCGGTGAAGCTGATCTTCATGGGGTTGCTCGCCGCCGTGGCCTTCGGAGGCACCAGGGCGCTCAGTCTTCTTCACCTGATGCTTCTGATTCCCGGACTGGCCGTGCTCTCCGTCTGGGTCGTCAGCGGGCTTCTCCATACCGAACACACGGTCGTGCGCCACGCCGCTCCAGCTGTGACCGGCCTCCCGGCCTGGGCGCTGGCGGCTTTCCTCTCGAGCTACGCCGTCTACGGGCTCGACACCTCCGCGGCGTTTTCCGCCGAAGCATTCCGCCCGGACACCGTCAGGAAGTGCCTGATGGTGGTCGCGGTGCTGGTCATTCCGCTCTTTGCCGGTGGGTCGCTGGTGCTGCACACCTTCACCGGGGGAGCGTCGGGCGGCGACTTGTATGACCAGTACCTCGCCGCGGCCTCGCCGATGTGGGGCACCGCCGCGCCGGGATTGGTCACCTTCTTCCTCGCCATCGCCGGACTGCTGGGGGCAGCGACCGCCCTCGCCATCTGCCCTCGCATCCTGTATCAGCAGTCGGCCGATGGCCTCTTCTCACCGCTGTGGGGCAAGGTGTCGCCCCGGAATGTGCTCCGGGTGCCTCTCGGTGTGTGCCTACTCCTCGGGACGTCGGGGTTCTGGATTCCGCTCGATCAGCTGGTGGCGCTCTCTGCATCGGCGGGCATCGCTGCTTATGCTCTGCTGCACGCCGGACTCTGGCGGCACCGCAAGGCGTCGTTCACCCTGTGGCCCCAAGCGGCCCTTGCCCTGGTGGCGCTCGAGCTCGCCGTCCTCGCGGGGGCGGCACTCGCGGCCGGCTGGGTGACAGTCATCATCGGCGCCGCCATTCCCGCCGTGCTGGTCCTGCTCGATCGCGCGCTGCACCGCCTCCCGCTTCCGGCAGCCGACGACGACTCGGCCGATGACGAGCGCCGCTGGGCGCTGCACGCCGCGGTCCCGGTCGAGATCGCAGTCGTTGCGGTGCTCGTGGTCGGCGGCCTCTTGATCGGCTGGTTGCTGGGACGCAATGCCACCCTCGAGGCGGGACTCAACGCGCCGCTCGGCGTGCTGGTGGCGCTCTTCGCGACGCTGACCGGCGTGGCCTGGTCCGCGTGGACCACGACGCGTGCGATCGAATCCCTGGAGCAGGCGCGAGGTGAAACCCAGGAAGTCCTCGACTCCGCGATGGACGCCGTCATCACGGTGGACGCGCGAGGGCGCATCCATTCCGCCAATCCGGCCGCCGGCCCGCTGTTCGGGCGCGAGCCGCGGACCCTGAAGGGCAGCGCGCTCGTCGGACTCGTGGATGGACTCAAGGGAGAGCCTGCATCGTGGGGGGAGTGGGAGGAGTACCCCGTCCCCCGCCCCGACGGCAGCACCCGGTTCGTGTCGATCGTGGCGCGTCCGCTGCTCCGCGCCTTCCGTCCCCGCTTCACGGTGACGCTGCACGATTTGACCGAAAGCCGGAGCGCCGCCCGCGAGCTCGCGCTCAGCGAAGAGCGCCTCGCGCTCGCCCTCGCGGTCGCGAATGAAATCGTCTGGGACTGGCACCTGGACACGGGGCAATTCCTGATCGCGGCACCCGGCTCGATGGCGTTCGGGTATCACACCGACGAGGGCAAGGCCAGGCAGGACTGGTGGCTCGCGCTGATACATGATGATGACAGGGAGCACGTCGTCGCGGGCTTGACGGCACACCAGGCCGGGCGAACCGACGTGTTCGAGGCCGACTATCGCATTCGGCACAAGGACGGGACCTCCCGCTGGGTCTTCTCGCGCGGGCGCGTGGTCGAGCGCGACGGCGCGGGACTGCCGGTCCGGATGATCGGCACGACCATGGATCAGACCGAGCGCCGGCGTCTCGAAACCCAGCTGGTACACGCCCAGAAGATGGACGCGCTGGGCCAGCTCGCCGGGGGCATCGCACACGACTTCAACAACGCACTACAGGCGATCCTCGGCGTCGCGGAGGTGTTGCAGCTCCGGCCCGACGACACCATCGGCGCTCGCGAATCCGACCTCCGCGCGATCCGGATCGCCGCCGAGCGCGCGGCCGGACTCACCCGGCAGCTGCTCACCTTCAGCCGCCTGCGGCCGACCAGTCCCGAATCGATCGATGTGAACGCCGCGGTGCTCGATGCGATGCGACTCATCCGCCGGCTGGTGGGAGCGCAGATCCAGATCGAACAGGACCTCGCTCCCAACGCCGGATTCATCCGGGCCGATCCCGCGCTCCTGGAGCATGCGCTGATCAACCTCGCGGTGAATGCGCGCGACGCGATGCCCGACGGGGGCCGGCTCACCGTGACGACGCGCCGCCTGCCCGGCAGCAACGGCGGACCGGATTCGACTTCGGTCACCGTGGCGGACACCGGGACCGGGATGGAGGAAGGCATGCTCGGCCGGATCTTCGAGCCGTTCTTCACCACCAAGCCACCCGGCAAGGGCACCGGGCTCGGGTTACCCATGGTGTATGGCTTCGTCCATCAGGCGAACGGCAGAATCGAGGTCGAGAGCGCGCTCGGCGCCGGCAGCACGTTCCAGATGAGCTTTCCCGTGGATTCATTCCCCGGCGCGCAGGCGCCTTCGGAAGTCGTCCATGACATGCCACGAGGGATCGAGCACCTCATGGTCGTCGAGGACGACGATGCGATCCGGGATCTGTGCAGCTCCTCGCTCCAGGATCTCGGGTATCAGATACAGGGTGCGGCGAGCGCGGAGACGGCGATCGAGATGCTGGAAGGGCCCGGCAGCCGGACCCAGATGGTGCTGAGCGACATCACGATGCCGGGGATGGGAGGCGTCGGGCTGGGAGAGTGGCTCGCGCTGCATCGGCCCGGCATCCCCATCGCCTACATGTCGGGATACATCCCCGATACCGCGCAGGAGCTACGCTCGATCGATCGTTCGAGGCTCCTGCTCAAGCCGTTCCGGATCGAGGCGCTCGCGGCCCTGGTGCGGCGGCTCCTCGATGGGGCGGCTGTGGACGGGCGCGCCACTCCGCAATGACCTCGTGATGCCGACTCCCTCCCGCATTCCGGATGCCGAAGCCCTCAGACTCCTCGTCGAGTCATCGGGAACGGCGCTGCTGCTCCTCAACCGGAACGGACGGGTGATCTACGCCAATGCCGCCGCGCTCGGCCTTCTCGACATGGCGAGCGACTCGGCCGGCGCCGTCTCGCTCTTCGACCTGCTGGGTATTCCCCCGTCGGCCGGGCCCGCTTCCGGGATTCGCGCCGTGCTCAGCCGCCCGGGGGGACAGCGCATTCCCCTCCGCGTCACGATCCAGCCCGGCCCCGACGGCACCGACTATCTGGCGGCTGCAGTGAGCGACGCTCGGCAGGAGGAAGCGCGCGCGGAGCTGCAGCGCGATCTCGATGCTGCGGAAGGGCTGGAGTCGCTGGGCCGCCTCACGACCGGCATCTCGCACGACATGAAGAATGTCCTGCAGCTGGTACTCGGACACGGCGAGCTGCTGCGCCGGCGCATGCCTCCGGAGCCCCGGCTGCGCGCGGGGGTGGATCAGATCATTGCCGCGGCGGAACGTGGCGCGCGAAGCTCCGAAGCGGTCCAGGAGTTTGCGCGGAGCCGTCAGCCACCGCGCCAGGTGTTTCCACTGTCCGGCCTGCTACGGGAGGCGTTCGCCTCGCTCACTCCCCACCTGCCGGCCGGAGTAACGATCGAGCTCCAGCTCGAAGAGCCCGGCCCCCGGGTGCTGGCCGATCCTCGCTCGCTTCGGCAGGCCGTCCTATATGTAGGGTCGCGCGCGTCCCGAGCCATGCCGAGGGGGGGAGCCATCGAAGTCCGGCTGGTTACCGAATTCGACGGGCATGGCGGACTCCGCGCCGGGCTCACGATCCGCGACAGCGGCATCGAGATGTCGCCCCAGCAAATCTCGCAGGTGCGACATCCCTTCGACGGTTCATCGGGCTCCGCGTCGTCCGATACTCTCGATCTGGCCACTGCCGACCGGATCCTGCGCGACCACGGCGGCTCCCTCGAGCTGACGAGCGCCGTCGGTGAAGGGACTACCGCCCACTTCCTTCTTCCCGTGAGCGCCGAACCGGCCTGATCCTTCCCGCGCTGTCCCGCACTCCCCTCTCAACTTCAGTCACCTCTCGCCGATAGTCTCGTCACCCCCGGTCCGGTACGGTCGGCGCATCTCATTGCGCTCCGTTCCGGCAGCGGGCGGACAACCTTGCCGGAAATAACGGCCCAGGGCGGAAAACATCGCCGCTGGACCCCAGGGAGCGAGACGACGTGACCGAGTCGGATGATATCCTGCGGGAGTTTCTCGTCGAGAGCACCGAGGGCCTCGATCAGCTCGAGCGCGACCTCCTGGTTCTCGAGCAGCGGCCTCAGGATCCTGAGCGCCTGGCGAGCATTTTCCGCTGCATTCACACCATCAAGGGCACCAGCGGCTTTCTGGCCCTCCCCCGGCTCGAATCGGTGGCGCACGTGGGCGAGAATGTCCTGAGCCGTCTCCGTGACGGGGCGCTGCGGTTCAACCGCGAGGTCGCCGACACGCTGCTCGCGCTCGTCGATGCGCTGCGCCGGATGCTCACCGCGATCGAAGCCACCGGCCAGGAGCCGGCGGACGATTGGTCGCACGTGACCGACAGGCTCTCGGCGCTCAATGGCCAGCCCAAGGAAGCGCCCGCCGCTCCGGCCGAGCCGGCCGCCACGGAGTCCGCGACCGATCCCTCCGGACATCAGGTCTCGGAAACCAGCATTCGCGTGGACGTCGGACTGCTCGACAAGCTGATGACGCTGGTCGGCGAGCTCGTTCTGGCCCGCAACCAGGTGCTTCAGCATGTGACCGCGGTCGAGAGCGCCACCTTTGCCGCGACCTCCCAGCGCCTCGATCTCATCACCACCGAGCTGCAGGAAGGGGTCATGAAGACCCGGATGCAGCCGATCGGCAACGTCTGGTCGAAGCTGCCCCGCGTGGTGCGCGATCTCGCGCAGGCGTGTGGCAAGCAGGTGCGGCTCGAGATGGAAGGCAAGGACACCGAGCTCGACAAGACCCTGATCGAAGCGATCAAGGATCCGCTCACCCACATCGTCCGCAACTCCGTCGATCACGGGATCGAAGCTCCGGCAGCCCGCACCGCCGCCGGAAAGCCGGCCGAGGGCCGGTTGCTGCTGAGGGCGTTTCACGAGGGCGGCCAGGTCATCATCGAGATCGTGGACGACGGCGCCGGCATCGACCCCGAGAAGGTTCGCCGGGTCGCAATCGCGCGCGGCGTCGTCAGCGAGACGCAGGCGGCGCGCATGAACGAGCGAGAGCTGACTGCGCTACTCTTCGCGCCCGGATTCTCGACCGCGGAAAAGGTGACCAACGTTTCCGGCCGCGGCGTGGGCATGGACGTGGTGCGCACCAACATCGAGAGAATCGGCGGCACCATCGACCTGCAGAGCGTTCCCGGTTCGGGCACGACGCTCCGCATCAAGATTCCGCTGACCCTCGCGATCATCCCGGCCCTGGTCGTGACGACTGCCGGCGATCGCTACGCCATTCCGCAGGTGAGTCTCCTCGAGCTGGTGCGCCTCGACGGCGACCAGGCCGCCAAGGGCATCGAGATGATTCACGGCGCGCCGGTCTATCGGCTCCGCGGCCGGCTCCTTCCGCTGGTCTATCTGAACCGCGCCCTCGGGCTGCCGGAACAGCGCGAAGCGGGCGACGCCGTGACCGTCGTGGTCCTCCGCGCCGATGATCGCCAGTTCGGCCTCGTGGTGGATGGAGTGCACGACACCGAAGAGATCGTTGTCAAGCCGCTCGGCCGTGGTCTCAAGGGACTCCCGGTCTTCGCCGGCGCCACCATCATGGGCGACGGGCGTGTCTCGCTCATTCTCGATGTGATGGGCCTGGCCCAGGCGTCTCACGTGCTGAGCTCCGGCGCCCGCGAAAAGGCGTTGGCCGACGAAGGATTTCATCGCGAGGAGGGAGTGTCGGAGCAGCAGACCTTCCTGGTGGTGTCCGCCGGCCCCGAGCGTCGCGCCGCCGTGCCCCTCTCGGCGGTCGCCCGGCTGGAACAATTCAATGCCTCGGAAGTCGAGTCGTCGGGTCATCGATCGGTGGTCCAGTACCGCGGGCGCATCATGCCGCTGGTGGACGTCCCGGCGTGGCTTGGCCTCACTCCGACACCGATGGAAAATCTGATTCACGTCGTGGTGTACACCCGCGGAGCGCAGAGCATCGGACTCGTGGTCAGCGGCATCGTGGACATTGTGGATCAGCGAGTCACCGTCAAGGACGGCGCGGCCCGCCGTTGCACCCTCGGCGCCGCGGTGATCCAGGGGCGCGTGACGGATCTGCTCGATCTCGAGGCGCTGGTGCGGGATGCCGCGCCCGAATGGCTGGATGACAAGGCGGAGGCAGCATGACCACCCAACTGGAACAGCGGCAATTCTGCTCCTTCTTCGTCGATGGGCTCTACTTCGGCGTGCCGGTGGAGCAGGTGCAGGAAGTGATTCGCCAGCAGCCGATGACCCGGGTGCCGCTCGCCTCCGACGTGCTGGGCGGGCTCATCAACCTCCGCGGCCAGATCGTGACCGCGGTGGACCTCCGCCGGCGGCTCGGCCTTCCGGCTCGGCCGGCCGAACAGCCGCCGATGAATGTCGTGATCCGGGCCGATGACGGCGCCGTGAGTCTTCTGGTCGATCAGATCGGGGATGTCGTGGATGCGGACGCCGAAGCCTGGGAAGACTGTCCCAACACCGTACAAGGAAATGCCCGGGAGCTGATCGCCGGCGCCTACAAGGTCGCCGATCGTCTGCTTCTGGTTCTCGATACCGGTCGAGCGATCGACCCCACTTCTCCCGACGCACGTGCGCCGGGAGCCTGACACCTCATCTCTCATTCGGGCTGATCCATCATGCGCATTCCTTTCGTCGACCGGTTGTCGATCGCCGGCAAAGTCTACGGCCTGCTCGGCGCCTGCGTCACCGTCGCCGGCGTCGTGGCGCTGCTGATCTTCAGCAACATGACCGCGGATTACTCGGCCTACGCCGAGCGCACCGCGTTCCAGGATCAGACCCGGGTCGCCCAGGTCACCTTCAAGAAGCAGGTCCAGGCCTGGAAGAACATCCTGATCCGCGGCTCCAAGAAGGAGAATTTCGAGAAGTACGCCGCGGAATTCTTCGCGCTCGACGGCGAAGTCGATTCGATCAGCACCGGACTTACGACCTCCAGTGTGCAGAGCTCCGCGAAGGATGTGCTCGGCGAGTTCAAGACCGCGCACAGCAAGATGAAGGAATCCTATCGCACCGCGATTGAAGGGTTCGCGCAGGGCGGCGGGGAAGATTTTGCCAAGGCGGATGCCGCGGTCAAGGGCATCGATCGCGCCCCGACCGATCTGCTCGACTCCGCCGTGGTGGTCGCACAGCGTGAATCGGCGGTCCTGCTCTCCAATGCGGCGTCCACCAGTAAGCGGGGCGCGGTCCTCATGATCATCGCTCTGCTCGTCATCGCCCTGCTGTCGGTCCCGGTGATCCGGACCGGCGTCAAGCGGCCGCTCGCGTTTGCCACCAGCGTACTCGAGCAGGTCGCCGCAGGTGATCTCCGGGTCCGGATGAACTATGCCCGGCAGGATGAAGTCGGCCGGATGGGCGCCGCGCTCGACCAGGCCCTCAACAGCCTCGAATCCACCATCGTGAGCCTCGGCGCCAATGCGGTGGCCGTTGCGGCGTCGTCGGAAGAGTTGAATGTGGTGAGCGGCCAGCTGGGCGGCACCGCCGAAGAGACCGCGGCGCAGTCCAACGTCGTCTCCGCCGCCGCAGAACAGGTCTCCCGCAACATCCAGACGGTGGCCACCGGCGCCGAGGAGATGTCCGCCTCGATCCGCGAGATCGCCAAGAACACCGCCGACGCCAGCCGGGTGGCCGCGAACGCGGTCCAGGTGGCCGAGACCACCAATCAGACGATCGGCAAACTGGGCGAGAGCTCGGCCGAAATCGGCAAGGTCATCAAGGTGATCACCTCGATCGCCGAGCAGACCAACCTGCTGGCGCTCAATGCCACGATCGAAGCGGCGCGGGCGGGCGAGGCGGGCAAGGGCTTTGCGGTCGTCGCGAATGAAGTGAAGGAGCTTGCCAAGGAGACTGCGAAGGCGACCGAGGATATCGGGCGCAAGATCGCGGCGATTCAGGAAGACGCGCACGGCTCGGTGGCCGCGATCCGGGAGATCGGCAGCATCATCGCCCAGATCAACGACATCCAGACCACGATCGCCAGCGCGGTCGAAGAGCAGACGGCCACCACCGCGGAGATCGGGCGCAACGTGACCGAGGCCGCCAAGGGTTCGGCCGAGATCGCCCAGAACATCGCCGGTGTAGCGCAGGCCGCGCAGGGCACCTCCAGCGGCGCCACCCAGACCCAGGCCAGCGCCGGCGAGCTCGCTCGCATGGCCGCCGAGCTGCAGCGCCTGGTCAGTCAGTTCAAGGTCAGCGACCAGCAGGCCGCGCCGGCCCTCGCATCGGAGCGGCATGCGCCGCCCGCGCGCAACGGGCATCGGAACGGGAACGGCAACGGCGCGGGCGTCAACCGCATCGCGTCGTACGTCTGAGCCACACCGACTTTCGCTTACGAGGATCCGACCATGCGTGTGAAATACTTCGCAGCGGCTCTGGCCTGCTGCCTGATCAGCGCGGCGCCGCTCTCGGCCCAAAACGGCAAGCCGGACGTCTCGGCGATGTGGCCGTCCGAAGCGCCCAGAGCGTCAAAGCCGGCGCCGGCGAAATCCGTCGCCAAACCCGCGCCGAAGCCGGTGGCCAAGCCCGAGCCGGTGAAGGCAACGCCTGCTCCGGCACCGGTTGCGCCCAAGGCGGAGACGCCCGCGGAAGCAGCACTGGTGCAGCGGCTCGAGGCTCTCGAGGCGGTCGCCCGGCAACAGTCGGAGACGATTGCGGCACTGCTGAGCCGCATGACGCCGGCGCCCAAGGCTGAGCCGGCATCGCAGCCGCCGGCGGCACCCAAAGCGGCGGCTCCTGCACCTACTCCTGCTCCGGCCCCGACGGCTGCGCCAGTTGCCGCGCATCCCGCGGCGGTTACCGCTCCGGCTCCTGCGAAGGTGCCGACGATGGAGACACTCGGACGCTCGGTCGACTCGCTCAAGGCGGAGATCGGCGCCGCCGAAAAGCGCGCGCAGCAGCGGGTGAGTGGGCTCGGCAATTTCCGTTTCTCCGGCGATGTACGCCTTCGCTATGAGCCGACGTTTCAGGGCGGGGATTTCGTCACCCGTCACCGGGAGCGCTCGCGCGCCCGGCTCCACATCACCGGCAGCGCCGGAAACGAATTCACCGGCGGGATCTCGGTGACGACCGGCGCATCGGACGAGCCGCAGACCGAGAACCAGACGCTGAGCGGCTTCTTCACCAGGAAGTCGATCGCGTTCGAGCGGTTCTATGTGGCCTACAAGCCCAAATGGCTCCCCGGCACCAGCTTCACGGCGGGAAAATTCGCCGCGACCTGGGTCCGGACCGGCCTGACCTTCAGTCCCGACCTGCAGCCGGAAGGCATCAGCGCCTCGTGGAAGTCGACTTCGAAGTCTCCGACCGCCCCTGAAATCGGGATCGTCGGCTTCTGGCTCCCGATGCTCGAAGTGGCCGGCGGCAGCGACAGCTATATCGCCGGTGGTCAGCTCCAGACCAAATGGTCGCTGGACAAGAAAACGAAGATCCAGGCCCATGCCGCGATCCTCGACGTCACCGGCGCGGATGCGATTGCCGTGGCCGTCGGCGCGGGAACGCTGAAGCAGTCGCAGCCGCAGTCCAACACCGTGGTGAAGGACCAGGCGGGCAAGGTCACCGGATACGGCACCAGCTTCCATCTGATCGACGGCATCTTCGCCATCGAGCACGCCTTCTCCGCCGCGTGGCCGGTCGCGGTTCAACTCAACGTCGTGAAGAACACCCGCGCCGCTCAGGATGAGTCCCTCGGCTGGTTTGCCGAAGCGCGGGCCGGCGCGAACGCCGCGGCGGGTCAGACCCAGTTCAGCCTGACCTTCTTCCGGATCGAGCGGAATGCGGTCATGGGCGCCTTCAACGCCTCCGACCTCCGGCTCGGCACCAATTCCATCGGCCAGATCGTTTCGCTGAGCCACAAGCTCCGTTCCGACATCACCGCCGGGTTCACCGGGTGGTTCGGGCGGGTGCTCGACCCGACCAAGACGCCAGGGCTCGTTGCACCGGCGTTCCAGACGGCATGCAAGACCGCGCCGTTCGACGGATGCCGCGATCCGCGGATGTCCCGGATGCAGTTCGATCTCACCTACGCATTCTAAGCCGAGGATTACGACAATGTCCGTCCGCGCCCTGTCGTTCATCGCGTTCCTTCTGCTCGGTGCGGCCCCCGCCTCGGCGCAGTACAGCTTGTTCCGCCCGGTCCCGCGCGCGCAGATGCGCGCGATCAATACCGACCGGCCGGGCTGGGGCGACAACCCGTACACGATGGACGCCGGCCGGTTCCAGATCGAATTCGCCGCGGCGGATGTGATGGGCGGGGGCGCTGCTCCGCTCGAGCGAGAGGCGTGGAACGCCCTGGGCACCACTCTTCGCGTGGGAATCTTTCCCACGGTCGAGGCGGCGGTCTCGGTAGCAGGCTACGGCGAGGTACGCCTGCGTGAGCCGGGATCCGTGGTCAGCCAGGAAAGTCGCGGTCTGGGAACGATTGCGGGCCGCCTCAAGTTCAACCTCAAGGGCGCCGATAGTGGCACCACCTCCATCGCAGTCATCCCCGCCGTTTCGCTTGCGGGAGGAAGTCGCAAAGCCGGGTTCCTGGTAAGTGTCCCGCTGGCTCAGACGCTTCCGGGCGGCTGGTCCCTCGCGGTGACGGGTCGTGCGGGCGTTCTGCCCGGTGCGGCCACCAGGTGGGCATTCACCAGCGCCGCGGCCGTCGGACTCGGCCGGGCGGTAAGCAGCACGGTCGGAGCCTATCTCGAAGGCTCGGCCGACTGGTTTGCCGAGGCGGGTGCAGTCGATGCGTATCGTCTTGGCGGCGGGGCGACGATCGCCCTGTCCCCGGGAATCAAGTTCGACTTCGGAGGCGAAGCCGGTCTGAGCGCGACCGCCGATGCCTTCCATTTCTTCTCCGGGCTCGTGGTTCGGTTCTAGAGGCGGAGTCAACATTCAGCTCGGAGCCCGAATCATGTCCCTGATGTCCCGTGTAACCATCAAGACGCGGCTGACCCTGCTTCAAGGTCTCGCGATCGCCGCCCTCGTTGCCGGCACCGCGGCCGCGTGGAGCGCCGTGCAGTCGGTGAAGATCAATGGCGCCCAGTACAGCGCCATCATCTCGTCGAAAGACCTGATCGCCGACATCCTGCCGCCGCCGGCCTATCTCGTGGAGTCGTACCTCAATGTGCTGGAGCTCACGAGAGCGACCGAGCCCGGTGACATCAAGCGGCTCGAGGAAAAGGCCGTCGTGCTCCGCAAGGAATACGAGACCCGCCACACCTACTGGGTCGGGGTCCTGGCCAAGGGCAAACTCGCCTCGACTTTCCTGGAGGACTCCTACGGCCCGGCGGTGGACTTCTACAATCTGCGCGACGGGGAGTTTCTGTCGGCGGTCCGCGCTGGCAACCAGGACCGAGCAGTCGCGCTCGCCGAAGGCCGGCTCAAGGAGCTCTTTGTAGCGCATCAGGCGGCCATCATTCAGACCGTCGCCCTCGCGACCGAAGACGCAGCCGGAATCGAGCAGGCTTCAGCGGCGCTGGTGCGCCGGCAGACTCGCCTCATGCTGGCGGTCCCGATTCTCGCCACGCTGCTGCTCGTCGCCGTCGGGCTCGGCATCATTCGCAGCATCCTGGGGCCGATCGGCTCCACGGTCAGCGTGCTGGAGCTCGTGGCCGGAGGCGATCTTCGCCCCCGGACCGACGCCCGGTCGAAGGATGAAATCGGCCGGATGGGAGGCGCCCTGAACCACGCTCTCGACGGCTTCAGTGATGCGATCGGCTCGATCAGCAGGAATGCCGTCACTCTTGCCGGAGCGTCGGAAGAGCTCTCCTCCGTGAGCCAGCAGCTGGGCGCCAACGCGGAAGAGACCGCGGCGCAGTCCAACGTGGTCTCCGCCGCCGCCGAACAGGTTTCGCGCAGCGTGCAGACCGTCGCGACGGGAACCGAGGAGATGTCGGCCTCGATCCGCGAGATCGCGAAGAGCATGGCCGATGCATCACGCGTCGCCGCCTCCGCCGTCGTTATGGCGGAAAGCACCGACAGGACGATCGCGCAGCTCGGGCTCTCCAGCCAGGAAATCGGCAAGGTCGTCAAGGTGATCACGTCGATCGCGGAGCAGACCAACCTCCTCGCGCTCAACGCGACGATCGAAGCGGCCCGCGCAGGGGAAGCGGGCAAGGGCTTTGCCGTCGTCGCCAACGAAGTCAAGGAGCTGGCAAAGGAAACCGCGCGGGCGACCGAGGACATCGGGCAGAAGATCGCCGCGATCCAGAGCGACGCCGATGGTGCGGTGGCGGCAATCCGCGAGATCAGCGGAATCATCGGGCAGATCAACGACATCCAGTCGACGATCGCCAGCGCCGTCGAGGAGCAGTCCGCCACGACGAGTGAAATCGGGCGCAACATCGCGGAAGCCGCGAAGGGCAGCAACGAGATCGCCGGCAACATCGCGGCGGTCGCCGAGGCGGCCCAGAGCACCGCGAGCGGTGCCACCCAGAGTCAATCGAGCGCCGGCGAGCTGGGCCGAATGGCCGCCGACCTGCAGCGTCTCGTCACCCAGTTCCAGGTCGCCGCCGCATGATCGCCATCGACCGGGGCGCGTCCGGTCCCGTGCTGCGCGTGCTGATCGTGGATGATTCGCGTGCCATGCGGGGCATCCTGCGCCGCATGCTCTCGACCCTGGGCTTTCACGTTACCGAAGCCTCGAATGGCCGGGAGGCTTTCGACCGGCTCCTCGCCGGTGAGCCGGCGGACCTTGTGCTGGTGGACTGGAACATGCCGGAGCTCAACGGATACGACTTCATTGTGGCGGTGCGGTCGGATCCGATGTTCAATCGCCTCCGGCTCATGATGGTCACCACCGAGACCGAGATGCCGCAGGTGACTCGTGCCCTGGCGGCCGGCGCCGACGAATACGTCATGAAGCCGTTCACTCCCGATGTCATCAGCGGCAAGCTCGCCTTGCTGGGACTGGTGCCGGCTCTTCCGTGAGCCGGATTCGTGTCCTGGTCGTCGACGACTCGGTGGTGGTCCGCCGCATCGTCACCGAGGCGCTGCGCGCCGACCCCGAGATTGAAGTGATAGGGTCGGCTCCCAACGGCCGGCTCGCGCTCGCGCGCGTGGACCAGCTCAATCCCGACGTGATCACCATGGACATCGAGATGCCGGAAATGGACGGCCTCTCGGCGCTCAGGGAGCTCCGGAAGACCCGTCCCCGTCTTCCGGTCATCATGTTCAGCACGCTGACCGAGCGTGCGGCGTCGGCGACACTCGATGCACTGGCACTCGGTGCCAACGATTACGTCACCAAGCCCACCGCTCTCGGTTCCCCCGAAGCGGTGACCCGCATGCTGCAGGAGCAGCTCGTACCGAAGGTCAAGGCGCTGGCGGCGCGGCCCCGGGCTCGGCACGGAGCCGTCGGCCCAACCATCGCGTCGATCCGGCCCGGGAACGTCGCACTCCAGAGACTGCGCGCCATTCCGGGCCAGGTCCAGGTCCTGACCATCGGCGTGTCGACCGGAGGGCCGAATGCGCTGGCGCTTCTGATTCCGACTTTGCCGGCGACGCTGCCCGTTCCCGTCCTCATCGTGCAGCACATGCCGCCGCTGTTCACTCGGCTCCTGGCCGAGCGTCTCAACGCAGCCAGCGCCATCAGGGTCAAGGAAGCGACGGCAGGCGAGCCGATCGTTGCCGGCACCGCCTACATCGCGCCCGGTGACTGGCACATGGAAGTTGTTCGCGAAGGCGGTGCTCCGCGAGTGTCGCTGCACCAGGGTCCTCCGGAAAACTCCTGCCGCCCCGCAGCCGATGTGCTCTTCCGCTCGGTCGCCGCTGCCTACGGTGCCGGAGCTCTCGGCGCGGTACTTACCGGAATGGGCAAGGATGGACTCCGGGGCGCGGAGACGATCGTCGAAGCCGGCGGCCGGATCCTGGCGCAGGACGAAGCGACGTCGGTGGTGTGGGGCATGCCTGGATTCGTGGCACAGGCAAATCTGGCCGAAGAGGTTCTTCCCCTTTCCGAAATCGGTCCCGCCATCATGCGGCGAATTCGGCCGGCGCCCGCGGCGCGGGAGCGCATGTGCCTCTGACTCAGAAGGACGTCGACTACGTCCGGACGCTCGTCTACGAGCAGTCCGCGATCGTGCTGGACGCCGAGAAGGGGTACCTCGTCGACGCGCGCCTGACACCGGTGGCGCAGGCAACGGGCTCCCAGTCGGTGCCCCACCTGGTCGAGCGGCTGCGGACCGAGCGGTTCAACGGACTGCATCAGCGTGTGGTCGAGGCGTTGACCACCAACGAAACCAGCTTTTTCCGCGACGTGCACCCCTACGACGCGCTCCGGAGCACCGTGCTCCCCGAGCTGATCAAGAAGCGGGACACCCGGCGGGTGCTGAACGTCTGGAGCGCGGCGTGCTCCAGCGGACAGGAGGCCTACAGCATCGGGATGATCCTGCGCCAGGACTTTCCCCAGGTCGCCTCGTGGCATTTGCGTATTGTGGCGACCGACCTGGCCAACGGCATGGTGGAGCGGACCCGCGCGGGACGCTTCAGCCAGCTCGAGGTGAATCGCGGTCTGCCGGCGCGCTACCTCCGCTTCTTCCACCGCGCGGGAGTCGAGTGGCAGGTGTCCGACGAGTTGCGCGGGATGGTCGAAGCGCGACAGATGAACCTTGCCACCCCCTGGCCCGGCAACCTTCCGGCCATGGATATCGTGTTCCTCCGCAACGTGCTGATCTACTTCGATGTCGAGACCAAGCGGCGCATCCTCGGCCGGGTTCGCGAGATCCTGCGCCCCGACGGATACCTCTTTCTCGGGGGGGCGGAGACGACCCTCAATCTCGACGACAACTTCGAGCGGCTGCCGCTCATGCAGGCCGGCTGTTACCGGCTGCGAGCCCGCTGAGGAGGCCTTATGCCCGTCACCGCAACAGAGCTCCATCAGATCATCGCCGACATCTGGCAAGCCGTCCTTGGCGTCGAGGTCACCCTCGGGTCGTCCGGCCAGCCGATGGGACCCGGCACCATCGCGGCCCGCGTGCGGATCAGCGGACCCTGGGTCGGGACGCTGATCCTCAGGGCAACCCGTGATGGGGCGGCCTGGTGCGCCGGCGTGATGTTCAACCGCGGCGTGCTCGAGACATCATCGGATGACGTTCGTGACGCGCTGGGGGAGCTCGCCAACATGATCGCCGGCAATGTGAAGGGCCTCCTCGCCGGTGACTCGAAGCTCGGGCTGCCGGTGGTCGGGGAATGGCGCGGCGGAGAAGCGCCGAGATCGGGTACACTGATCTCTCAGCTGCGGCTCGAGTGCGGAGGACATTCCTTCCAGGGGATCCTGCTCGCGCTGGAGGCGTTCGAGAGCGGGGAGGAGTAGGGGCGGCAGTAAAAGCAGACGCGGAGGACGCGGGATAGGCGGATTACGCGGAGTCGCTCCGCGTCCTTCCGTTGTCTCCGCGACATCCGCGTCTGTTGTTGTTCTTTACAAAAGAAAAAGCTCGAGGCTTCCCCGCTCCTCCATCTTCGAGCTCCCGCAAGCCATCAAGCTGTAATCGGTGACATCTGTGGGCCCAAGGACAGGGGAGCAGGACGTCCGGTGAAGATCCCCAACAAGAACAAGAGCAAACGCGGAGGAAGCGGAGTGCGCGGAGTCGCCCCGCGTGTTTGCCTACTGCCAATTGCCAATTGCCTGTTGCTTGTTGCCTGTTGCCTGCTGCCTGTTGCCTGTTCCCTACGGCCCCTTCTTCGCAAACGCCGCATCCACCGCCGCCTGGCGGTCGGGCGAGGCGTCCCAGACGGCGTCGGGATTGAACGCGTCGGAATTGGAGACGGGAGCCACGGCCTTCACGGCCGAGCCGAGGGACTGATCGAACAGCGCCGCCACCGACGCGATCCTGCGCTCGACATCCATCACGAGGGCCATCACGCCGCGGAGCTGCTGGGTGATGATGTCCTGGAACTGGAGATGCCCGAAGAGCTGGTTGATCTCCTCCCGCAGCGCGGCGAGCGCTTCCCGGTCTCCGTCCGGCCGGGCGTCGAGCCGGTCCAGCAGCCCGAGCGTGCGATCGAGGCCGTTCATGATCTCCATCGCGGCCGATTCGGTCGCGCTCGAGACCAGATTGAGCCGCTCCTGCGTGTCCTGCAGCTGATCGAGCGCCTGGTGCTGAATCGTCTCCCGGGTAATCCGGATGCCGGTCAGGACCTCGGCCATCTCGTTGTACGCCTTGAGCAGCACACTCGGCAGGGAGGAGAGCCGGGGATGGGTCTGGACCGCGGCCACGAGCTCCTGGAGCGTCGTGTCGAGATCGGTCCCGTCATTCGATGGAGCGGTCATCGGAAGTCCGGGCCTCAGCTCGCCGGCACCAGGACCTGATCGATCTTCTCTTTCAGGACCGGCGGCGTGAAGGGCTTGAGGACGTAGGACGACACACCCGCCTCGACGGCCTGCATGATGTCTTCCTTGGCACTGCGCGTGGTCACCATCAGGATCGGCAGTCCCGCCGTCTCCGGCGTCCCGCGAAGCGCCTTGACCAGCTCGAGTCCGCCCATCACCGGCATGTTCCAGTCGGTGATGACGAGCCCGATTTCCGGCGTGAGCCGGTCCAGCGCCTCGCGTCCGTCGCCCGCTTCAATGAGATCGGTATACCCGATGCTCTTGAGCGCATTGACGAGAATCCGGCGCATCGTGGTGGAGTCATCCACGATCAGACACTTCATCGCGGGTCGCTCCCAGGCGTCGAGAGATCCTTCAGAACCGCGCGGGTGACGGTGTCGATCACGGAGGCCTGTTCGTAATACCCGTTCGCCAGGCGCTGGCCGATTTCACGGATGCGCGCGACAGGCAGCTCGCCCCTCGGCACATTTACCGACGCTCCCGCGGCGAGTGCTTCCGCCGAGAGTATGACCTGGTCGGCGGGCGAGGAAGCCTTCCCCTGCGCCTGGCCGATGATGGATTCGCTGCCGCTCACCCGCTCGCCCTTTGCCGCAGGACCCGCCTTGCGGGGATCCGGTGCCGGGGCGCCGTGCGTGCCGAGCCGATCGATCGTCATGAGACCCTCTCCAGAAGTGACTTGACTCGATGGGTATCGGCTGGGTTCCGGAAAACTTGAGGGGTCACGCTGACCGGTCGACCAGGATCGGCGCTCCAAGTGCTTGTCGGGGCAAGGGATAGCCGATTCCTGGAGTGGCCGTTTCCCGGCCCGCCGACTTGAGCTCCCGGCCGACCCGATCCGATTCCAGGCGAAGCGCCTGGAGCAGCCGGTCGGCCGCCAGGCGGGCGCCGAGCCGGGCGCGTTCGACCTGGGCGGCGAGCCCGGCCAGAGGCCCGCTCAACTGCATTGGGCCGAGCTGCCGGTCCCGGATGATGATCCGGTCCAGGAGGCTGTCGGCTTCACGGCCCAGCTGGTCGAGGAGTGACGACTCCGACATGGACAGCACAGCGACCTGTGCTTCCACCAGAGCGCGATAGCGAACCAGATCTACCCCCTGCTCGGTGAGGATCGCATCGAGGTCGAGGCGAATGTTCACGAGGCGCGCTCTGCCTCCGGCGGCGCCGCGACCGTTTCCGCCGCAGCGGTCCAGGCTTCATGCAGGTCGGCCACGACGCGAATCGTGACGTCGAAGCGCGCGAGATCGGGCCGGACGTGCAGCGTCGCGAGCTCGCCCAGCAACCAGCCATAGAGATTCGCGAGCTGCCCCGCGAGGTCCCCGCCGGCGTCGCGATCGAGCGAGGCGAGCAGCTCCACCACGATTTCCTGCGCGCGCGACAAGCGATCGGTCCGGGGCTCGATCTCCCGCCGTTCCGCGTGTCCCCGCGCGAGGCGGAGCTGCACGAGGAGATGCGTGAAGAGCAGCACCAGGCGGCGCGCAGGCGGAAGTGAAACGACTTCCAGCTCGCGATAACGAAGGGCGCCCATCATTTTGTGCTCGCAGACTGGAACCCGCTCATCGCGGCCAGCGATTGCGACTGCTTCTGCAGCCGGGCGATCGCGGATTCCATGTGCACGAAGCGGCGCATCATCGCGGCCCGGCGGCCCTCCAGCCGTGACTCCAGCATGGCGGCGCGGGCGTCGAGCTTCGCGGCGCGGTCGCGGAGCGATGTTTCCCGGTGCGCCACACTGCCGGTGCTCGCCTGGAGGAAACTGTCGAGGAGCCGTTCCACCGACGCGCCCGCGCCGACGGTGAGTCCGACCGTGCCCGCCGCGCCGGGTGTGGTGCCATCGAAGCGCACGATCATCCCCGCCACCGGCGTGCCCGCATTCGCCACCAGCTGTTGTCCCGCGCCGGTCGCGGCATGGCCGCCGATCGTTCCCTGCACGTTGATGCCGTAGTTCGTCGCC
>Ga0068859_100000998_pt1 | contig 28974 bp, 21 predicted proteins | sample KBSSwiS22_FD_66585 | JGI IMG/M metagenome (GOLD analysis project Ga0068859, IMG submission 66585) | Switchgrass rhizosphere microbial communities from Kellogg Biological Station, Michigan, USA - KBS Switchgrass S2-2 | ecosystem: Host-associated > Plants > Roots > Rhizosphere > Soil ...
GGCACCAGCATCCCGATCGCCATGATGTTTCGCGTGGTCGGCAGCGCGTCGATGATGTCGCGAGTCAACACGACCGCGCGTTGCGCCTGTTGGACGTCAACGGTCGGCGTGGCGCCCGAAACCGTGACGGTTTCTTCGAGCGACCCGACTTTCAGCCTCGCATTCACCGTGGCGGTGAAGTTTCCCGGCAGCTCGACGGCCTCTCGTACGACCGTCGAAAATCCGAGGAGCGAGAACGTCAGCTTATAGGTTCCCGGCCGCAGGTCGACGACCGTATAGCGTCCTTGATCGTCGGTGACGACGGTTCTGACTTTCTCAATCAGCACCGGGCTGGCGGCTTCGACGCTGACGCCCGGCAGCACGGCGCCCGACTCGTCTTCGACCTGACCGCTGATTTGGCTTTGCGCTGCGGAGATCGCGGGCAGCAGCACGAGACAGACGAAGAAGAAAAGAAGGCCCCGTCCGAATATGCGCTGCATGTGGATCTCCTCTGGAGAGGAAACAGCTGATGGCGCGACGTTGCGGTCGCGTCGAACGAGCGTTCGACGCGACCGCCCGCCAAGACGTGGGGTTACAACGCCGTGAGCTTCAGGTCGCCGCTCTTCGCCGCTTTGACGAGGTAGTCGGCCGCGCGGAACGCGAGAGCCGAAATCGTCATGGTTGGGTGGTTGCGGCCACCGGTGACGAAGCTGCTGCCGTCGACGATGAACAGGTTCGGGATTTCATGCGCACGGTGGTACTTGTTGACGACCGACGTCTTCGGATCGTTCCCCATGCGGCAGGTGCCGCGGCTGTGTGCGCCGCCGCGGCTGTCGACGACCGGGTCGGACCAGACCGTGGTCGCTCCGGCCGCCTGCAGAATCTCGACCGACTTCTGCTTGAAGAACTCCATGTTCTTGAAGTCGTCGGGATGACTTGTCATCGTGATCCGCATCGCCGGCAGACCCCATGCGTCTTTGACATCGGGATCGAGATCAACGCGGTTGGTCTCGAGCGGCATCTGCGTGATGAAGTTGGTCAGCGTCATCTTGCGGTTCGCCTGCTCGATGAGCGCTTTCTTGTAGCCTGCGCCCCAGGTCGGAGCGTTCCGCGGCCCGCCGAGCGCGTACTGGATCGGTGTCTGCTGGCCTCGCGCGGTCATGCGTCCGCCGCCATAGAAACCGCGTTTCGGATCGCTTGGCACGTAGTCCAGAATGGCCATGCCGGTGACGCCGCCCTTGTAGTCGTTCAGCGGATGCTCGAAGAGCCCGCTCGCCCCGCCGCCGTTGCCGCTCATCAGGTACCTGCCGACAATGCCGTTCCCATTCGCAAGCCCATCGGGGAACAGCTTCGACTTGGACAGCAGCAGAAGGCGCGGCGATTCCGTGCCGTTCGCCGCCAGCACGACGGCCTTGGCCTTCTGGAACAGCTCGCGGCCGCGCGCATCAAAATAGACGGCGCCGGTGACCTTGCCGCTGGCGTCGGTCGAGATCTCGCGGACATAGCTGTTCGCACGGATTTCGCACAAGCCGGTTTTCTCGGCGAACGGAAGCAGGCTCGCCGCCGAGCTCGACTTGGCGTTCACGTGACAGCCGTAGCCGGAACAGAACCCGCAGTTCACGCATGCGGCGCGGCCCATATACGGCACCGTGATGATCGCCGCCACGTTCGGGACCACGGTGGTGAGACCGAGCTTGGAAGCTCCGGTCTTGAGCAGCGCTCCCGAGCTCTTCATCGGCTGCGGCGGCACAGGATAGGGCTTGGACATCGGCGCGAAGAACGGTGAGTTGACGCGCTCGCCGCAGATGCCGATTTCCCACTCGGCCTGCGTATAGTAGGGTTCCAATTCCTCGTAGGTGATGGGCCAATCCGCCATGCCCGTGCCGGAGGGAATCGTCGGATCCTTGGTGACTTCGTTGAATTCGTAAGGGAGATGCCGCCAGCTGCTGGCGCCATAGGTGACAGTCCCGCCTCCGACCACGCATCCATAGCTGTGATTGCCAGGGCTGGCCTTTTCCTTGTCGTTTCGGCGGAAGGTGTTCGGCTGCTTCACCGGATCGGTCATCAACCGATCGGCGACGTTCGGCAGAAACCGATTCAACAACTCGTCCTTGTTGTAATCCTGTTCGTGCCCGTACGCGCCCCAGCCGCCCTGCTCGAGTACTACGACGGAAAAGCCGGCCTGCGATAGCTGTTTGGCCATCACCGCGCCGCCGGCGCCTGACCCAATCACCACAAAATCGACTTCAGTTGAGGGTGTGAATTGTCTCATTGGCGTATCTCCAGTCTTGAGCTTATTTGCCGGATTTGAGGGCGATGGCGTCGTAGTAGCCGAACGGCGCCTTGAAATTCAGCGTGTCCTCAAACCCGATGAGCTTCCACCCCGCTTTGTTGAAGTTGCCGCCGTGCTTCGGGCTCGCAAACATCCCGGTGAGCGTGTGCTCCCGGACGGTCAGGAAGAACGGGGTCTTCTCGATGGCGGTGAGCAGCTGGATCTGCTGGGCGGATGTGAGCGCCGAGAACTTGCTGGCGCTGGGGAACAGCTCTTTCGTCTTCGCCTGAAGATCCTTCATCCCCTGAATGTAGACAGGCCGCCTGTCGCGCGCAAAGGTCACCAGCGCACGGTCGATGAAGCTCACGATGTGCGCTTCGTGCGCGCCCGGCGTATCGGTGGTCGGGAAAATCTGGGACGCCATGGCGTCGATGTCGGCAGCCTGCGGGTTGGTAAAGAACGCATACACGACCGGCTGGGCCGATGTCGCGGCCCGCTGGGCGTACTCTTCGGCCTCGAGAATGGCCGGCCAGTTCGCCGCGAGCCATACCGAACCAAGTCCGGCGACGGAATCCGCGAGAAAACCTCTGCGTGACTTACTTGTAGCCATGATCGCTCCCTTCAATCAAACAAATGCGTTCGCCGGATCGCTGCCCCTGGGCGGTGCCCGTTTTCGGCCAGCTCGACGCCGCTCGATCTCACGGATTACCCTCTCGCGCTGAAGAGCGCGACATGAAGTTAATGAGTGTCTGGGACGGTAACACCCCGACCCTTCATTGTCAATGTAAGTACCAGCCGATTCGGTGCTCGTCCCGCCTATGCTATAAACGGTTTGTCGTATTTACATGAAACGACAATTCTCCCCGCTGAACGCCGGTCTCGTCGGCGCAGCCCTGGCCGCGGGCTTTACAGTCCTGCTCGGGTCGATACCAGCGGCCGGCCAGTCGCCCCGGCCATTGCCCGGTAAGGATCCTGTCGCCTTGCTCCAGGAGCAAATCCAGGGGCGCCAGGTGAAGCTCGACTACCAGAAAAATGACCTGGGATTCCTGCCGAGTCTGCTCAAGCACCTCGATGTGAACGTCGACTCTCAGATGCTGGTGTTTTCGAAGACCAGCTTTCACGCCGACCTGATTGGCCCCACGAAACCTCGCGCCGTGTATTTCAACGACGATGTCTTTGTCGGCGTCGCGCAGCGTGGCGACATCGAGTTGGCCGCGCTGGACGCGACCGAAGGCCTCGTTTTTTACACGCTCGAGGCGACGCCCGCCCAGGAACCGCGGTTCGTGCGCCGCGACGCCGTATGCGCGACCTGCCATGGGTTAAGCGGATCCGGCAGCCTGCTCACGCAGTCCGTCTTTCCGGATCCCGCTGGCAATGCCTTGTTTCTTCCGGGCCTCACGCCCCCGCCGCCAGACCACACCACGCCGATCGAGCAACGATGGGGCGGCTGGTACGTCACGGGGACGCACGGTTCGCAGCATCACATGGGGAATGCAGTGGTTCCAGATCCGTATAGCTCATCGGATCTTCAACAGGAAGGCACGCAGAATCTGACGACTCTGAAGACAAAAGTCGATCTGAGCCGGTACATGGCGCAAACGAGCGACCTGATCGCGCTGATGACATTCGAGCATCAAGTGCGGATGGTCAACCTGATCGCACGAATCAGCCGCCAGGCACGAGAAGTCGAGAAGAGTGGAAATGCCGATGGGACCGCGACGGAGGCCTTGAAGACGGGGATCGACGAGATGCTTCAGTACATGTTGTTTGTGGAAGAAGCGCCGCTTCGGGAACCCCTTCAAGGTGTGTCGTCGTTCGCATCGACGTTTGCGGCGCGAGGTCCCCGCGACAGCGATGGCCGTTCCTTGCGCGACTTCGATCTCCAGACGCGGGTCTTCCGCTACCCGCTCAGCTACATGATCTATAGTGCGTCGTTCGAGACGATCCCGGATTCCGTGAAGGCACAGCTTTACAAGCGGCTCTACGACATCCTGACCAATCGGGACACCAGCGGTGCATTCGCCCGCGTATCGACGGTTGACCGCAAGGCCATATTCGAGATTCTGCGGGCGACCAAACCTAACCTGCCAGATTACTGGCGAGAGGATCATCCATGAAGCATCGACGCGTCGTCCACGTGCTCACGTGTTGTTTGGGATTGGCGCTCGTTCTGGTGGCTGGCCGCGTGATATCGGCGCAGCAGAAGCCGGACCCGAGCCGCCCCGCCTCCGAGATGGTCGCCAAGGTGAATCTCGCCGAGGTGGGACTTCCCGCCGGTGCGGCGTCCGCGACGCGATTTCTTTATGAGCCGGGCAGATCGATGGCGCCTCACACTCACGTCGGCCGTACGTCGATCATTACCATTGTCTCCGGGCGGCTTACCGAACATCGCGGCGACGTGGTTCACGTCTACAAAGCCGGAGACGTCATCACCGTCGCGGAAGGCGCAACGCACGCCAATGAGAACGCCGGCCCGGAGCCGCTGGTTTACGTTGAGGTGAACATCACCGGCACCAAGCCCGGGCCGCCGCCCGCCGCCGCGCCCGCGACGACGAAGTAGGAAGTAGGAAGTAGCGATTGACCCGAACGCGGGCATGACTTCGTCGTGTCCGCGTCCTGCCCGTACTACTTCGAATCGGGTTTCCAGGTCCCGTCCAGGAGCTGCGCCACGACCGTGAGGTCGGACGTCGGAAGCCGGCAGACATAATCCTCACAGATGTACGCGGTCGCCCGTCCGTTCCTGCGCGTGATGCTTTCGAGCACCGAGAGCCATCGTGCGAGCTGCTGCTGCCCTGCGCCGCCGTCGGCGAGAAGAAGAACCTTGTTCGGAATGAACCGCTCGTGAACGAGCCGCAGCATCGCGTTGGTATCGGGCGCGCCCGGCTCGCCGGCGATGATCACCTGCTTCGGTTTCGAGAGACTGAAATCGAGCGCTGCGGCAAGTTGCGGCACGGCAGTGCCTTGCGTTGACAGCCTCTCCGCGAACGCTGCGAAGGTTCCGTCGGCCTTGTCGCGCCAGTCCTGGCGATCCGTCACTTGCCATAAGCGCAGCAGGTTCATCGCCGCCACGGAGTTGGCCGCGGGCTCGGGTCCGTCGAAGTTATCCTTCATCCGCACGAGGACATGCGAGGCGTCCGCCCGCGTAGCGAAATAGCCGCCACTCTTGTCCCAGAACAGCGCATCCTGCTGCTCCTGCAGGCGCACGGCCCACGAGAGCCATTTCACTTCGAACGATGTCTCGTATAGATCGAGAAGTCCCTGAATCAGGAACGCGTAGTCCTCGAGCACGGCATCGATATCAACTGCACCGTCCCTGTAGCGACGTTTCAGCAGGCCGGTCCGAGAGTCGTACATCCGCGATTCAATGAATCCAGCCGACGTTCGAGCCGCTTCGATGTAGCGCGGCTCATCCAGCACCTGCGCGCCGCGGGCGAATGCCGACATCATCAAGCCGTTCCATGCGACCAGCACTTTGTCGTCAAGCGGCGGGTGTGGCCGGCGCGCGCGGGTGATGTTCAGCTCGGTGCGTGCGGACGCCAGCAGCGCGCGGATGTCCGCCTCCGATTTTCCAGACTTGGCCGCGACCTCGGCAACGGTCTGCCGGACGATCAACACATTTCGACCTTTGAGCTTGCCCTGCAGATCCTGTTGCGCCGGCACGTTTCCCGATGAGGTGACGCCGTAGTAAAGATCGAAAATCGCCGCTCGCTCGTCCCCGAGGACCTGGCGAATCTCGTCGGCGGTCCAGACGTAGAACGCGCCCTCTCCCTGCTCGGGCCTGCCCTTTTCGATCAGACTGTCGGCATCGCGCGCCGAAGAGAAGCCGCCCTCCGGGCCGCGCATGTCGCGCAGGACGTATTCAAGGATGTCGCGCGCAACGTCGGCAAAGTACGCGTCTTTGGTGATCTGATACGCATCGAGGTACGACATCGCGAGCTGCGCCTGGTCGTACAGCATCTTCTCGAAGTGAGGCACATGCCACGACGGGTCGGTCGAGTACCGGTGAAATCCTCCGCCCAGATGGTCGTGGATGCCGCCGCGGGCCATGGCGCGCAGCGAGGCCAGCGTCATGTCCAGCGCAGCCTTGTCGCCAGTGCGCGCGTAATACCGCAGCAGGAAATTGAACACGACAGGCCGGGGAAATTTCGGCGCCCGGCCGAACCCGCTATAAGTCGCGTCGTAGCTCGTCCGGGTCCTTTGATAGATCTGATCGAGGATTGGCCTGCCGAGCTTCGCCGTGGCACTCGCGGTGCGGATCTGTCCTAACAGTAACTGTGTCGACTTCTCGGCGTTCTGATTGAGTTGGTCGCGCTGCGTCGTCCACGCCTGATGTATTTGGTGCAAGAGGGTCCGGAGACCGCGCCGGTCGTTGCGATCATCGGGCGCGTAGTACGTCCCGCCGAAGAACGGCTTCAGGTCAGGGGTCAGAAAGAGGGTCATCGGCCACCCGCCGCCTCCCGTTGCCGTCTGCAAGTAACTCATGTAGACGCGATCGATATCGGGCCGCTCTTCGCGGTCGACTTTGATGCAGACGAAGTACTCGTTCAGAATCGCGGCCATGGCAGGATCGGAAAACGACTCCTGCTCCATCACGTGGCACCAGTGGCACGTGGAATAGCCGATCGACACGAAGAGCGCTTTGCCTTCGCGACGCGCCTTGTCGAACGCCTCGTCGCCCCAGGGGAACCAGTCGACGGGATTGTGAGCGTGAAGTTGGAGGTAGGGGCTCTTCGCGGTGATCAGCCGGTTGGTGTAACGAGGCTTGCCGTCGACGATCTCAACCTGCACACCCGAGACTGTCGAGCCCGGCCCGACAGTCTGCGCCTGTGCGAGAACGGCGGGACCTGGGCGCACGATGCACACTGCCCCGACAGCGAGCGGGAACAACGTGTTTGCCAGGATCCGCCGCATGGTCGTGCACGGCATCGAACGGGATAACGATAACCCTAATTGCCCACGCCGAGCGGAAATCCTGGGCTTTGGGCTATTTGGGCTTTGGGCCACCGCGACGAAGAACACGAAGACACGCAGGTCTATTCTTCGTGTCTTGGGAGGTTCCTTTCTTCGTGCCTGTGTGTTCTAGCGTCGCTTGCGGATCTTGCGCGATTTTGGTGGTTTTCTTTTCACGCGCTCGGGCAGTTTCTTCGAGCCCGTCTCGCGATTCCATTCCTCAAAGGTTTCGTTCGAGATCTCCCCTTTGACAAGGAGTTCCGCGAACTTGCGGCGCTGCGCCTGGCTCTTGAACGGCATGAGCTGACATCCTTATCAGTATTAGTTGCGTCGATTTTCCCTTGCCAGCGTCCTCGCAGGTGGATAGTGTGTTCGGCATGAACAAGCACCTACCCGGACGTCGGGATTTTCTCATGACCGCGTTGGGGGCAACGGCCCTGCCGGTTTTCGTGCCAGCGTTGCGAGCGGCCGAACCGCGCACGAGACCTGCCTACGATCCCGCAGCCAAATTCGAGATCACCGTGAGTGAAGTCGAGCTCCGCCGCAACAGCGCGGGCCGAATGCTGATGGCGCGCATCTATCAACCGAACGGCGCAGGGCCATTCCCCACTGTGCTCGATCTGCACGGCGGCGCGTGGAACGCGAAAGACCGCCGCGCCGAAGAACCGATGGACCGCGCCATCGCCGCCAGCGGCGTGCTCGTCGTCGCGATCGACCTGACGCTGGCCCCGGAGGCGCCGTATCCCGCCGCCGTGCAGGATGCGAACTACGGCGTGCGCTGGCTCAAAACAAAAGCCCCCACCTGGAAGGGTGACCCATCGAGGATTGGCGTGTACGGCAGCTCGAGCGGCGGCCATGTCGCCGAGCTCCTTGCGATGCGCCCGCGCGACGCGCGCTACAACGCGATTCCGCTGGCAGGATCGCCGAGCGTTGACGCGTCTGTCGCCTATGTCGCGACGCGCTCGCCCATCAGCGACCCGTACGCGCGGTTCCAGAATGCCGAAAAGCTCAAGCGCGCCGGCATGGTGCAGAACCACGTCACTTTTTTCAAGCCGTGGGACACGATCCATGAAAGCAACCCGCAAGAGATCCTGGAGCGCCACGAACCGATCAATAAGGTCCCGCTGCTGATCATGCAGGGCGAACTCGACGACAACATGCTTCCGGCCGTGCAGGCGCGCTTCGTCGAGACATACAAAGCCGCGGGCGGCGACTGCCAATTTCAGGTATTCGAAGGTTGCGAGCACGAATGGGTCGCAAAGCCAGGGCCGCAAACGGACCGGGCACAAGCGATGGTGAAGGCCTTCATCGCGCGCCACAGGTAAACGATCGGGATCTGGTGCTAAGCGTTCATGATCTAGTGCGGCATCGCCTGTTCCAGTTGCTTGACTCGCTGCGACTCCTCGCCAAGCCACGCGGGATTACTCGCCGTCGAATCGAAAACTGACGTCGTCTTGAACGGTTCGAACTCGCCGCGGGATGCCGCCACGGCAGTCTTCGCGAGCAGCGCCTCCCGCTGGGCATCGCTCAGAGGTCGGAAGGTTTGCGCAACCTCGATCGCCTGCTCGAGCCGCTCCATACTCTCGATGCCTGTGATCACAACCGAGGTCGGCAGGCTCAGCGCGTATTGGAGACACTCGATCGCCGTCACGGTACGCGACATCAGGATGACGCCGTTCCCCAGACTCTTCATGCCGAGCACGCCGATGTTCTGCCTGACCAATTCAGGAAGCACCAGCCGTTCGAAGCTGCGATAGTGCGCGTCCATCACGTTGAGTGGCATCTGCACAGTGTCGAACGTAAACCCTTGTTCTCGCGCAACCTCGAGCATGTGCAGATGGATTCGCGGGTCCTTATGTCCGGTGAAGCCGATGTAGCGGATCTTCCCTGCCTGCCGGGCTTCGACGAGTGCCGCGTTGGCCCCGTCGTGATCGAAGATCCGATGCGGGTCTTCGTAGCGAATGATCTCGTGATGCTGCACGAGATCGATGTGATCGGTCCCGAGCCGCCGAAGTGACTCGTCCAATTGGTGCACGGCCTCGACTTTCGATCGGCCGTCGATCTTCGTCATCAGGAACGCTTTTTTTCTGTAGCCGTCGCCGAGCGCCTTGCCCATGCGGATTTCGCTCGCGCCCTCGTTGTAATCCCAGCTGTTATCGAGAAATGTGATGCCGCGGTCGATCGCCGTGCGAACGATCCGGGTCACCAGTTGCTCATCGAGCTGTTTGAAACCGAGATGCCATCCGCCCAGGCCAATCGCGGAGACGCGCTCTCCCGTGCGGCCCAGGATTCGATACTGCATCTCACCATGCGCGGCATTCTCGGACATAGCTTCTCCGGCTCAGCTTCCGATTTAGTGTCGTGAGCGGTACGTCTTGCTGAAGCCGTTTCGCGTGTTGGTGACTGAATACGTGCCGTCGGCAAGCACCGACAGCTTGATAAGCCGACGCTCGTCAGAGGTTCCTTGCAAGTTCGCAATGAAGTCTGGCGGCGGATTCGTGTCCGCTGTGCCGAGCTCGGAATAGTGAACCTGCCACACATCCGACAACCCGGGCGTGGCGCGAAGAATTGGCCACGTTTCCGGATCGGCGCCTTTGCGTGCGCCGTTTCCCATGATCGCCACCGTGGGCCGGAGCGCACCAACGAGCTCGGGCGCCATTCCCTTGAACTGCCCATGGACGTTCACGTGGTACACGTCAACCTCGCCGATGAGATTGGCGGGACAGACAAGATCGTGGTTGTTGTGCGCTTCCAGATCGGCGAGATCGAGGAAGCGAAAGCGGCCAAACGTCAGCAGCACTCCGATGGACTGGTTGTCCTCGACGTCTCGCTCGATCACCGCCGCCTGCGGGTGGGTTGCGCAGAGCGGATTTTGCGCGCCCGCGCCTTTCAATGGCTTGAGCAGTCGCTGACCGCCAGCCGCGACGACTTCGATGCTGACGCCCTTCAGCGGAATCTTGTCGCCGGGCTTCACGATGATGTGGTCAATCGTGCGACGGAGATCCGCATACGCCTTGAAGCGATCGACCGCCGCGGGATTAGGGGCAGCGCCCGCAGGGAACTGAATCTCTCCGTGATCCACGAGATGCCGGATGGGAATCCGCGCAGCCAGCGCCGGCACATCACCAATGTGATCGGTGTCAAAGTGCGAGATGACGAGGTAGTCGATCTGCTTCACTCCGACGCTCCGCAGAGCTTCGACTATTTGGTCGGTGGAGGCGTCGCGATTGGCGGCTTTCGGCCAGCCAACATCAATGACCATTGACTCGCCTGCCGGCGAGACGAACAACACACACTTGCCACCCTCGACGTCGATTGTGTAGATGTCGAGTGTGTTCGCTGCACTGAGATGAGTCATGAGGATCCCTGCCAGGGACCCCGTGAGCAACAGTGCCGGCAGCCATCGCTTCATGAATTTGACGATACAAACCGCAATGGCCCGCGGTCAAGCTACAATCGTCACCCAATCAACCTGGAGATAAATCATGCACCGAACTGTCGGTCCGATGGTGATCGGAGTGATGGCGTTGGCGTCCATGGCGTGGGCGCAGGATCTGCCCGGCCGGCAGATCTTCGAAGATCGTTGCGGCACCTGTCACGGCGCCGACGGGAACGGCGGAGAGCACGCTCCGGCCATCACGCGGGCCACGCCCGACATGGAAGATGCGCAGCTGACGACGTTGATTCGCGAAGGTCTGCCGGCTCGCGGAATGCCGGCCATCAGCGTGAGTGACTCCGAACTGCCACAGTTGATCGCCTTCGTGCGGACGCTCCGGCCACGCGGCGGGTTTCAGCCATACCGCAAGACGTTCGCGATGACCACCGGCAGATCGCTCGAGGGGATGGTGGTGAACGAAGGACTGGACGATGCCCAGGTTCGCACCGACGACAACCGGATTCATCTGCTGCGGAGGTCGGACTCGGGCGCATTCCGCGAAGTGACCTCGGAAACCAACTGGGGTTCATACAACGGCGACCTCGCCGGTAATCGGTACACGACGCTGCGGCAGATCGACAAGTCGAACGTGAAGCGGATGGGACCGAAGTGGATGTTTACGATCCCGGGCGCGAGCCGGCTGCAGGGCACACCGGTCGTAGCCGACGGCGTGATGTATGTCACGCAGTCGAACGAGTGTTATGCGCTCGACGCGGGCAACGGCCGGCAGATCTGGCGCTACCAGCAGCCTCGATCGAAAGGCCTCGCCGGCGATGCCGCCAGCGGCATCAACCGAGGAGTGGCCCTGGCCGGCGAGAACCTGTTCATGGTCACCGACAACGCGCATCTGATCGCGCTGAATCGCGCCACGGGCGCGCTCGTCTGGGATGTCGAGATGGCGGATTGGCGCCAGAATCACGGCGCAACGTCAGCTCCCCTCGCCGTGGGCCGCCTGGTGATATCCGGCACGGGCGGCGGCGACAATGGTGCACAAGGTTTTGTCGCCGCGTTCGATCAGGCCACCGGAAAAGAGGCGTGGCGTTTTTTGACGCTGCCCAAGCCCGGCGAGCCCGCGTGGGAAACGTGGAAGGGAACGAGCATCGAGCATGGCGGCGGCAATACGTGGTTCACGGGCACGTACGACGCGGAGACCGATACGCTCTTCTGGCCGACGGGAAACCCCGGACCGGACTACAACGGCGATGAGCGCGGCGGCGACAATCTCTATTCCGATTGCATCCTCGCCCTCGATCCGGCGACCGGCAAGCTGAAGTGGTACTACCAATTCACTCCTCACGATCTCTGGGACTGGGACGCCACCGAAACTCCGATGGTGATCAACGCCAACTGGGAAGGCCAGCCGCGCAAGCTGCTGGTGCAGGCGAATCGCAACGGATTCTTCTATGTGTTCGATCGCACGAACGGGAAGCTCCTGCTCGCCAAACAGTTCATCAAGAACCTGACCTGGGCGACCGGAATCGGTGCCGATGGAAAGCCGATCAAAACTCCGAATCAGGAGCCGACCGCGAAGGGCACGCGTGTCTGTCCGTCGCAGGATGGCGCCACGAATTGGTTCTCTCCTTCCTACATTCCGTCGACCGGGTTGTATTACTTCCAGGTGTTCGAGAAGTGCTCGATCTATAACAAGCGGCCGGTCGAATGGGTGCAGGGCAAAGCCTACGGCGGCGGAGCTCAGCGCGTTGACATCAATCCGAAACCGCAGCGTTTGTTGTACGCAGTCGATCTGCAGACTGGCAATCGAAAATGGGAATTGCCGCAGGCCGGCACCGGCTCCTCGTGGGGCGGCACGCTCGCGACGGCGACAGGTTTGATCTTCTTCGGCGACGACAGTGGATCGTTCGCCGCCGCCGACGCCATCACCGGGAAGGCATTGTGGTCCTTCCAGGCGAACACAAACTGGCATGCCTCGCCGATGGTGTATCAGTTCGACGGTAAGGAATACATCGCGATCGCCGCGGGTCCCAACATCATGACCTTCGGACTGATGGAGTAGCCGCCGCGCGCGCGAGCTCGCTCATCTTCTCGAATCGTCCGGCACGATACTCGGCGTAAAGCCTGATGATGTCGTCGCGCGAGTCTCCGATGAATGGCCCGTGCGACACGATCGGATCGCCTTGCGGCTGGCCGGCGTACATCACCACGCGCGCACCGTCGTTTCCGGCACGTACGTACACGGCACTCGTGCCCTCGCCCTTCGGTCGATCGAACCATCCCACCTCGCCCGTCTTCAGGAGTTGGGCGTCGTCTCCGATCTCAACCGAGCCGCGAAGCACGAAAAGAAATCCGTTGTACGAAAGCGGCAGCTCCTGATCGACCCCTGCATTCGCCTTCAAATCCATCTCGACAATCGTCACGGGCACATGATTGCGAGTAGCGGACCGAAACCTCCCCGACGAGCCGCTATAGACACGGACATCGGCGCCAGGCTCGTGGCGGACCGGAACGGCATCGGCGTGAATGTCCTGAAAGCCCGGCGTCGTCCATCGCCGGCTCTTCGGCAACGTCAGCCACAACTGCAGCAGGCGCACCTTTCCCTTCGTCATCATGTGTTCGCCGTGAATGATGCCGCGGCCGGCGGTCATCCACTGCACTTCGCCCGCGTGGATGGTGCCGCCCTCGTCGCGATCGTAGATCTCGCCGTCGAGGAGCAGCGTGACGGTTTCGAACCCCGCGTGTGGATGGGCCGCACCTATGGGGCGGTCGCCGATGTCGAGATGGTCATCGGCGAGCATGATGAACGGATCGTTGTTGACGAAATCTTCTGATTCAATGACTTGCGCCGCCATATGCCCCGGGCCAACGAATCCCGGGGCGAGAGGCGGAACGGTTTCGATACGCGCAATTCGGCGCTGCATGACTGTCCCCTTGTTTCGTTAGACGCGCGAAGGAAGATCCTGGGTGCGGCGTCAGTTGAACAAAGTCTCGAGATGATCCACTTCATCGAGCACAGACTTCGACAACCGCGCGTAGTCGTCAGACGTCTGAGCGCCTTCGACTTGCGCGAGAAGATCTCCAACCTTTTGCCCTTCGGCCGGTGGGTTGCGCGCGTCGATGGCCGGGCGCAGACGGTCCCACTCCTTCACCATTTCTGAGGCCGTGGTCTGCAATCTCTCCATGTCCTCCACTTCTGCCCAAATCTCCAGCTCACGCCCGTAGTAATCGAGCTTCATCAACTCAACCGGCACCCTCAACTTGTAGCCGGCGGTCAAGTCGGCGACGGCGAGCGTCACGTGGTTCGCTTCGCGCATGGCCAACCAGCGGTTCTGTTCACGAACGGCGCGGTCGAGAGCCAGCACATGCCCGTCAAGCGCCGCCTTCACGTCGCTTCGATGTTGGACATCGGCACGAACCTTCCGCACGGCCCCGCGAAGAATCCCGACACCGAACGCCGCACCAGTCCAGTCGTTGGCAGCCGCACGGTCGTAAATGTTTTCAGCGAACTCGCCCGCGTCGGTCAACGAGCTCGGCGCGTTGCCGGTCTCTACGGCGGGCGCTGCAACCGGGCTCGCGGATTCAGGCGTGTCGACGCTCGCGGAACTGTTGGCAGACGTCTCACGCGAGCAGCCGGACATCACACCAGACAACATGCAGGCAAGAATGACGGTTGTGCTCCCACCGATTCTCATACCAGACCTCCGACCCTCGACCTGGCGCGCAGCGGCGGCGCGAGATGACTGCCTTCGGTAGAAATAAGGAATAGCTGCAGGGTTGTCCCGTGTCCGGTGTCGGCGATCTCGATTTCGACCGCCGTCTCCGATACCGTGGGCATCTGTTTGGTGCGCGAGCGGATCACGATCAAGCCTCCGCCCGGAATCGGTTCGGTATCCGCGATCACTTTTTGCATTGCCGCGTTGAGATCGACAAGCGTGGCGTGGTTCCATGTGTGCAAAGCACAAGCCGCTGCGGGAAAATCCATAACAAGCTCCTGAGAGCATGCTAGAGGCCCGCGTGCCGCGCCGCTACTGTCATAACTGACAGGTTTGACGAGAACTTTCTCCCGCGTTTCCTGTCATCTCTCCGAGTGCGCAGCCCGGACGGCGCGCCGTACGATGTCAGCGGAGGAGAAAATAATCATGAGAAAGAGCATCGGCGTCATCGGAATTTACTTACTGTGCATCGCGCTGGGTGGAGGGGCGGTCGCCGTAGCCGCGAGATCGAATGCGCCGGCATCCACGGTCGACGGTATCAGGCAGGAGCTTCTTCAACTGCCGTACTACGGCGTGTTCGATTTCCTGTCGTTCAAATACGACAAAGGCACCGTCGATCTGATGGGATATGCGTATCGTCCCACGTTGAAGTCGGACGCAGAACGCGCGGTAAAGCGCGTGGGCGGTGTGGATATGGTGAACGATCAGGTCGAAGTGCTGCCTGTATCGATGAACGACGACGATCTCAGATGGAAAACGTACTATGCGATTTACCGGGACCCATTTCTCTCGCGCTATGCACCTGGAGGCGGTATGTTGTGGGGCCATCGCCATCCGTTCGCGAGCGGTAGGTTGTTTCCCATGGGTCCGTCACGTTTTCCGGGCACAGAGCCCGCAGGCGACTATCCGATCCACATCATCGTGAACGATGGCCACATCACGCTGATGGGCGTGGTGGACAATCAGAATGACAAGACGGTCGCTGGACTGCGCGCGCAAGGCGTGCCTCTGTCGTTCGGCGTCGTCAACGAACTCGTTGTTGAAAAACCTTGACCGGTTCTTCTGGAAAGGCGAGCGGGGAGGCAACGACCGCCTCCCGTCCTTGGGGTGGGAATTTGCCGCCTCACGTGAATTGGAGGCGAGCGATGTTGTTTCTATCTAGAGCAAGCGGCGTGCCGCTGTAAAAGGCATCAAAACTGCATTGTTCTAATACGTGGAGCGCAGAGACAGGAGTAGAAGCCGCAGTCAGTGGGTCAGATGTCAGTGTCCGAAGTGCGGATCGACGACATGTATCAACACATTTAACTATTTCGAGACTGTCTCTTTCTTCTGTCCGGTTTGCGCATATACCTGGTCTATTCGTGCCAAGCATCGGCCGCCCCCGGCCGACAATCCGTTCCATTAGCGGATTGGGCTCGCGTCAGTGCAACGTCGTAAGCCGGCGATCGATCCGCGCCAGCTTGTCCGGGTTCCGGACAACCCTGATTGCTGAAATGGCATCTTCGTCGATTGAGAACACGAAGATCGACTCGAGCCGCTGCCGCACACGGAGAATCAGCGCCGGCTCCGAATTCACATCTTCGATCCTCAGCGACACGTCGCGCGTCAGGCCGGCCGTCTCTGCGGCGCGATGCAGGCCGACAAGGAAATTGAGCACCTGATCGCGGCCGATCAGCGGGCGCCGCGCCGCCGAGGCCTTGCCGCCGCCGTCACTCCACATACCGACGTCTTTCGCCAACAGCGCCGTCAACTCGCCGCCGTCGCCCGACGAGAACGCACGGGCGAAGCGTTCCGCGAGCGCGCGCCTCGATTGCGCCGTTCCGGTGAGCCGAGGCCGCGCCTCCGCGATCCGCACCTTGGCGCGATGCAGCAACTGACGCGAGTTGTCCACCGTCGTATCGAGCATCTCGGCGATCTCTGAATGGTCGTACTCGAAAACATCCTTGAGCAGGAACACCGCCCGTTCTTCAGGCGAGAGCTTTTCGAGCAGGACAAGGAACGCGAGCGTTACCGACTCCGCACGCTGTAAGACGGTGTCGGGAGTGTCAACCTCGGAAGTCAACACAGGTTCTGGCAACCACGGTCCGATGTACTCTTCGCGCGCTGTCCGCACGGACTTCAACCGATCCAGACAGAGACGCGTCACGATAGTCGTCGCGAATGCCTTCGGCGAGCGAATGGTCGACTGGTCGACGCGGCGGTAGCGGAGCCAGGCGTCCTGCAGGATGTCCTCCGCATCCGATGCGCTGCCGAGCATGCGGTAGGCGATCGAGAAGAGCAACGGGCGATCGGTCGTGAAAACGTCCTGATCCATTGTCAAGCGCCGGTCAAGCCGCACGTTGAAACATCTGCGCGAGGCCGTCGCGCATCGTGGGATATCTGGGACGCCAGCCAAGCTCCATCTTCGCCTTTGCGTTGGAAAGCGGCATTCGCATCGAAGTCACACGCGCCAGGTAGGGGGCGACCAACCGCGGCAGCCACCCGGGCACTCTGAGCGGCGGGGCCGATCCAGTGTATTCCGCGATCGCCTCCACGATCTCCGTCATGCTCACCGCGCGATCGTCGACGATGTCGTACGTCCCGCCGGCAGGGGCGAACTCGAGCGCCCGCAGTGTGGCGCTTACGGCGTCGGCGACGTGGATCAAAGGCAACTGCCCCTTGTCGCCACGAACGACCGGCAGCCGGCGTTTTCGGATCATATCGATCATCGCAACTGTGGAGGGCGTCTCGAGACCGTAAAACAAGCCATACCGCACGACGACTCCCTCAATTGAGCCGCGTTCCGACGCTTCGAGAACCTGACGTTCCATCGATCGGACGGCCGCGGCGGCGTCATCGTCAGCCGCTGTGGCGCCAGGCCCTCGATCCGAAAGCATGGCAAACGAGCCGACCAGGAATCGCCTGGCTCCAATATGAATCGCCGCATCCAGGAGATTGCGTGTGCCGTCGATGCGCAGCCGGTTCGTCGCGTCGAGATCGCCCGCGCGGCGCGCGCCGTCCTTTGGGAGCGCCGTTAGTTGATGAACGACATGTGTCGGATGCGCGGCCTCGACTGCCGCTATCAATGCTTCGCGATTCAGCGCGTCGGCAACAGCCACTGAAGCCCCTAATGCGCGCAGATCGTTTTGTTTGCTTGCGAACCGCGTCAACGCGGTCACCTGATGTCCGGCCGCGAGGAGCGCCTGCACGAGGGGAATGCCGATGGTTCCCGACCCACCCGCCACAAAGACGTTCATGACACGTTCTTCCTTTCTCCGGCAAGACGGATAGCCAGGCCCGAGCCGAGAGCTTCGGTGATGGCCAGTAAAACCGCGGTCGTCGTGAATAGTGGTCGCCACTGAAGGGCGACATGGGTCACATGATCCGGACTTGCCAGCACAAAGTGATTGACAAGACCGAATACGAGCGATGCGGCCATCGTGATCGCGATGGTCCAGCTACCGATTCGCTCCGCTCGCCATGTCAATGCGAGGCCGACCACCGGCCCGGCAAGAATGACGATGAAGACGAACAGATTGGCTGCAGTTGAGAGCGGGACGTGTGCGTTGGCGTGCGCCGTGCCGTGCACGATTGAGACGGCCAGATGCGCCAGAACCGCTGCCGTCAGCCAGGGTCGAGTATTTCTGCCCATGCCCAATTGACGATTGAGCAAGGCCAAACGTGACAAGGCCGAAGAAAGGACGAAATCAGCGTCGGTTCGTCGTCCCCATCTTTGCGCTCGGGGTCGTATCGGCCTCCAGATCTCCCAGCACGAACTGAATGCCCCTGAAGAAGAAGTCGCTGAGATTCGGGTCCGAGAAAAACGCGGGCGTGTGACCCAACGCCGTGAAAAAGACCCGGCCTTTGCCGTAAGTGTGGATCCAGCTGAGAGCGTAGTCGGCGTCGGGCCGCACGCACGGACGGCCGCAACCCCGGCCCTGATTCAAATCCGTCTTGTCGATGTCCATGCTCATCAGGACACGCACTTTGTCGCGAGACAGCGGCCCTTCGACAAAGCGGTAGAACTCGTCTTGATGCACGAACGACTTGCCACCGAACGCCGCAACGAGCGGGCTCGTTGGGTCGTCGATCTTGACCGTAGCCATCTCGGTCGGTTCGCGGTGACTGCCCTCCACAGCGCCGAGGATCTCGCCGAACTCCGGCCAGTCCATCGACGCGTGGCTCGTTCCGTGATAGCCCGCCAGCCCGCCGCCTTCACGCACGAAACGGCTCAAGCCGGCGCGAATCTCCGGATCGACGAAGATCTGCCCGACCGTGTTGTTCAGGAAGACCGCGTTGAACTTTCGAAGGTTGTCGTACTTGAAATTCCCGAGATCGTTGCTGAACACCGCCTCGTACGCGCCGGTTTTTGCGAACAGCTCGATGGCCATATTCGCCGCCGGGATCGAGCGATGCCCGCCATTCGCGCCGCCGTAACCGATGTTCGCGTCGTAGATCAGCAGCCGTCTCGAGGCCTTCGGCGCCGCGGCGGATTTCTGTGGCGTCGCCGCGGTGATCTTTTCCCGTTCCTCGGGAGTCAACCGATCTGGTCCTTTGATGGGGACGCCGCGCGAGAACTGCATCACACGCTCGGCGACTGCCGGCTGCGCGGCTTTTTCGAAGGCTTCCAACGAACGGGACAAATCCGCCGCGATATCCGATCCGCCGCTGGCATCCACGATCATGAGCGACGGCTTCAATTCGCGCCGGTACATTTCATTCAGGAGTGGAGTCATCTTGGCCAGAGCGCTTCGGTCGCCCAGTTTGAGAACCAGCAACCTCTCCTTAAGCTGCGCAACCCCATCAAGAGGCGCAACTCCGTCCTGCATCCACTTGCCGAGATCGGCGTATGCCCCGATTCGCGTCCCGCGTCCTTGAAGCGCGTCGAGCACCGTCTTCAAGCTGCCGCTGAGCGCGACGTTGACGCCGAATTCGTCGGCAAGCGTTTCGATCGCCGGCAACGCCTTCGGCGTTCGCTCGACGACCAGCGTCTCAATGCCCAGGCTCTTCGCGAACTCGAACTGTTTTCGAGCGATCTGCCCGTCCTCGCTGATCTCAGCGGTGAAATACACCGGCATCCGCACATTCAGCGTCGTCATCCGCTCCCGGACAGCATCTAATTCGCCCGGCGCCAACCGGTAGTCCAGATTTTTTGGAATCTGGACGCTGATCTTTTGCGTGCTATCGCCCGCGACAACCCCCAAGTCCAGGGCTTCGGCCTTCCGGGCCGCCTCGAGAAATGTGTCCTGCCGGAAGCTTCCGAGCGACACACCAACCTGCCAGCCCAGAAGGGATCCCACCGCAGTGCGTAGCTGCCGCCACGCCGGCACACGGACCGATGCGGAGCCGCGCGCCGGGACATTCGCTCCCGGTGTCTGAGCTGGACCACCCCTGCCACCGCGACCGCCGCCCGGATTTCCGGGCGGCGCCTGCGCGAAGCCAATCGTAGCGGACGCAAGAGCGGCGGCAATAACAAGACTGGTGCGCATCAGAATGTCACCTTCAACGCAATCTGCATGTTTCGGGGCGAGTTGGACTGGCTGGTGATTCTGCCGAATGTTTCCGCGTTCCCGATGTTGCTCGCCGGGCTCCCAAATACCACACGATTCAACGCGTTGAACATCTCCACTCGAATCTGAAGTGTCGAACGGCCCTGCATATTAATTGTCTTCGAGAGGGCGATGTCCTCGTTCAGCGAGGCAAACCCGCGCAACCCGTCGATCGTGGGCATCGAAGAGCCGAACGCTCCCGTCGGCTGGGCGAACGCCGCGATGTTCAGGTAGCGATCCGTTCGCGGATCGAAATCGCTGGTGTCCAGCTTCATCGGGGCGCCGGCAACGATATCCGCGGTTTGCGGAATGGCAGTACTGCCGCCGATTCCCTCGGCCGTCGCTCCTCCGCGGTACACCGGGTTCGCCTGCGTGGCGCTCACGCCCAGCGTCGGCCCGCTTGTGTAGCGCAGAATTCCACTCAATTGCCAGCCGCCGATAATCTTCGCCAGCGCACTGGAGTTGTCGAGGAACTTTTTTCCAGTACCAACAGGCAGTTCGTAGAGGAACCCTATGGCGCCGATATGCGGCCGATAGGTCGATGGACGGGCCTGGCTCATCTCGAGATCGTACGCATTCCTGTGCAGGGGAGCATTGTTGACGAAGTTGTTCGGGGCGTTTGTCAGAGTGTCTGACCAGGTGTACGCCACGGTGGCATACAGTCCGTTGGAATAACGCTTATCGAATTTCGCCTGCAGTGCGTCATAGGTTGAAGTCCCCCTGGTATCCGAATTTCTCCCACCGGGGAACATGTTCGGAAACTGCGGGAACGGCCGAAGGGCCTGCGCCAACGATCCGTTGAATCCTGCATAAGGCGGCGTGTAGCCGGCAGCCACAACCAGTGGATCGCGGATGTTCCTCGTCAATAGCGCGCCAAGACTCAAGTACTTCGGATCGAGCTGATTGATATCCACGCGCACCGGTAGATGATCCCCTCTCGATCCCACGTACGCGACATCGATGCTCATGCTCCTGCCGAGCGCTCTCTGTATCCCCACACTGAAGTTCTGCGATCGGCCCGCCCGACCCGCCGTCGGATGCCAGTAGTTGACGAATCCGGTTCCGACACCGAGCGCCGGCGTAATCAGCGGCGGAATCACCAGGTCGCGCGAGGGGAAACCCTGCGCGAAGTTGTACGCACCAGTGAGGTCGTCTGGTGAAGATGTTGTGGAGGTCGGCCAATAGGCGTCGTTCTGATTGACGTTGTTGCCGCCGCCGTAGGCACCAGTCTGGAAATAGCTGATGCCGTAAGCGCCGCGAAGAACAGTCTTATCGTTGAGCGAATACGCCAGGCCCAGCCGCGGACCGAGATTGTTTGAATTCTTGTCGGCCGGCGCGATTCGACTGCCAACACCGTCGTGTCCTGCGAAGACGTAGACGCCGGGAAGGTTGCCGGCGGCAGGGTTCGGCTTGGTCGTATCGACCATCGAGTAGTAATCGTTGGCCTCCACAAGCGGCGTCAGGATGTCGAACCGCAGGCCGTAGTTGAGCGTCAGGCGGGTCGTGATCTTGAAGTCGTCCTGTGCGTAGAATCCAAACTGCCACGTGCTTTGTCGTGGCTCGAAGGGACCATAAATACTCAGGCCCGCCGAATCCACATATCCGAGCAGGAAACTCGCGAAGTCGAGCCCTGTCGTGGCGATGGCGGTCGGCAGGGCGGTCTGATTGCGGGCAAAATTCATGTTCGCCTGGTTCTGGAGAAACTTGAATGTCTCTTGCCGTCTAATTTCGCCCCCAAACTTGAAGCTGTGGGCTCCCTTCGTCCACAGCAGCCCGTCGCTGGCCGTGTAGGTTGTCGCAAATCGATCGTTGTATCCCAGCGCAGTCGACGTACCGGTGAAGCTCCAGGCGATGCGGGGGAAATGTGCGGTCGCCAGTTCCATTCCACGAAGCCCCAATTGCTCCGGCCATCCCGGCTCATCGAACCTGCTGGGTTGATCCTGCAACTGCGTCTGCCTGTTGTAGCCGATACGAAACTGATTCACGAGGTTGGTGCTCATCACCCAGTCGTGGGTGCCGCGCGGGAACCAGTAGCCGAAATCCCTGATCTGCTGACCGCCGGCTGGATGAGGTACTCCACTTGGTGTAAATCCCGGGTCGTCTGTCCCGACGAGGCTGAGGCTCATCCGCTGACGTGCGTTGAATTGGTGGTCCCCCTTCACCGCGAACGTCGTCCGCTCGTTATTCCTCTTAGGAATGGTTGCGTTGAAATTCGAATAATTTCCCGGCATGTTCGGCAGAGGTAGGTACTCGAGGATTTTCCTGGCGGTCGGATCGATGCGGTTGGCGGGAATGATATTGCCAGGAAACGGATCGCGTATGAACTGGACCGGGTTGGCCGGATTCGGCCGCGTGGTCGCCGGATCGTAAATCTGTTGCGGCCAGGCCGAGAAGTCACCGTTGCGGAACGCCTGAGTCGGCATCGACAAAATACTGTTCGAACCGGCGTCCTTGAAGGTGTACCTGTTGAACGAAAAGAAGAAGAAAGATTTGTTCTTGGCGAGTGGACCACCGAAGGTACCGCCCCACTCGTGCTCGCGATGGACAGGCACAACGGAGTCGAAGAAGCCCTGCGCGTCGAACGCCTCGTTGCGCAGGTACTCGTAAAGGCTGCCGCGCCACAGGTTCGTACCCGACTTCAACACATAGCGCTCCACGCCGCCGCCTGTATTTCCGTATTCGGCGGAATAGCCGGCCGTCGCAACCGACACCTCCTCCACCGCGTCCGGCGGGAACGTGACGTTGCGTCCATCACCACTGATTTCCTGGGTGACCATCGACGCGCCTTCCAACTGAATCTCTTTCGTGCTGGCCTGCCCGCCGGCAATGCTGTCGGTGAAGCCAGTGGGGTCTCCGGCGGTCCCCGGGACGAGCAGCATGAAACGATTGGGACGCCGGCTGCCGCCGGACGTGAGCGGTAGATCGGCGTACGCTTTGGTGTCCAACGACGCGCCAGTCGAGCTTGTGTCGGCTTGCAGCAGCGTCTCAGCCGTCACCGAGATCGTCTCCTGCGTCGTCCCGACTTGGAGAGTGAAGTTGAGGCTCGTCACGTTCGCTGCCGTCACGCGAACGTTCTCGCGGATCTCGGTTCTCATACCAGGATGGACGACTTCGACACGGTAGGTGCCGCCGGGCAATGCCGCGATGTTGTAGATTCCCTCTCCGGTCGTGTCGCCCGTGCGAACCACGCCGGTGTCGACATTGGTCGCAATCACGGCGACGCCTGGAATCACCGCTTGGGTTGTATCGACCACGGTGCCTCGGATGCCCCCACGTTCGGTCTGGGCCCAGGCAGGTGTGGCGAAAAGGAAAAAGAAGCTGAGCAATGTCGCGACAGTCTTGCCGACCATAACAGGCTCCTCTCTATCCGATGTCTACGGCATTCGATACCTACAGTGCGGCACTTATCTAACCTCTATTGGATGGCGGACGGGCTGAACGCCAGCAACACGTTTCCTGGACGGCCGTTCTGAAAACCGGTGTACCCCGACGTGACGTACACCATGCCATTCACGATGGTCGCGCCGGCGGAGCCGATCGATCCGCCACGAGCTTTGACGCCATTGACCGTGTCGAAATCTTTTGCGGTGTTGTATTGCCAGATCGGTCTGCCATCGAAGCTCGAGAACGCGCGCAGCGTTCCATCCAGCCCCGCGCTGAACACCACTCCCGGCATCACACTCACGGCCGCGCTGATGCCCGTATGCTGAGCCATCGATTCATGCGGCGGGATGTCCGCGTACCATCTCTCCAAGCCGTCCTTCAACCGGATCGCGACCAACCCTCCGTAGCCACCTCTCATCCCGAAATACGCTTGCTCGTCATCGGCTGCGCCACCGAAGAGAATCTGCCCTCTGCTGATATCCGAGTACCAAACCACCTTGCCTTTGTTGTCTGGATCGAGCGCCCACACGCCGCCGGATTTCTGCCCGGCCAGAACGAGCGATCGGCCGTTGGGTTGATCGACGAGGATCGTTCCGGCGGAGAAATCCCAGTCGGGATTTTCTGTTTCATCCGGACAGTAATAGTCCGCTGGGCGGCCCCGTCCCCCTCCTCCTCCCGCTCGCGCCGGCGGCGGAGGACCAGGACGTCGATGCGCGCTCCTTGGCGGGTGTCCTACGGACGAAGGTCCCTGCGGGCACCCCGTATGCCACACGTCGCCGTGCATCGCCTGCGTGACCCACAGAACCTTTCCCGTGTTGATGTCCATGGCCATCACCGCATTGGCTCGTCCGAGGTCCGGTGCGGAAAATGCGTTGCCGGTAGAAACGTAGACAACCTGCCGCTTCGGATCGATCGTGACCGGCCCCCAGATGCCAGCGCCTGATGGTCCAAGAAACTTGATTCCGGCGTCGGTCTTCCGCTCCGACGGTTCTTCGGGAATCGTGTACGTTTTCCAGATCTGCTTTCCCGTTGCCGCATCGAGCACGGCAACCATGCCGCGGACAGTGCAGCAAACGTGATTGAAGCTCGCCGACTCGGGTTCTTCGAGCGAGGCCAGTGGTACGTAGACACGTCCCTCATAGACGGTGACGCCCGCGGTGATGCGCGAAAGCGGATGCGGATCGACTCGAATTTTCCAGAGGAGCTTGCCGGTAGTCGCATCAACCGAGTATGCGTTGCCGCGAATATCGCCGAAGAATGCCGCCAGCTGCGGTGCTCCTCGCTTGACGGGACCGATCATTGGTGTGCTGCGCAAACCGGCCTGGGCCTGGAACGACCAGTGGACACAGCCGGTCTCCGCATCCAGCGAGTAGAGATACCCCGAGTCGGAACCGACGAAAATCCTGCCATCCACGACCGTCGGCTGCCCGTACGCTGAAGATGTCCACGGCAACCCGAAGGCCCACTTGAGCTCCAGCCTCGCCACCGCGGCCGGTGAAAATCCATGACGCCGCAACTCGTCAGTGGGTCCAGATTCTTTGGGTCCCAAACCTCCAGCGACCTTCGCTGGCTGGAAGCGATTGTTCCTCGTCATGTCCGGGCTCCATCCGTTCCACGACGGCGCGGACAACTGCGTCACCGGAGGATGAGTTGCACAGACATTCGACATGCTGCTGGCGTTTCCGCTTTCGGTGGAGCCCAATCGCCTTCCACTCACCCACTCGGCGATCGCCACCCGTTGCTCGTCCGTCAGCTTCGCGTCGTCGGCGTGAGTTTTCATGCTGCCGGTCGTCATCGCCGCATAAAGCTTTTCCGGCGACAGTTGCTTGAGCATTTCGGGAGACATCGCTTCCTTCATGTCTTCCTTCCCATGACAACCCAGGCAGGTATTGCCGAAGATCGTGGCGCCCGCTCCCTCCGTCGCTCTATCCGCGAACTGGCGAGGTCCGGTCGTGGGCGGAGCCGGCTGTTGCGCGCGCGCGTATCCCGACTCTCCAAAGATGGCGAACATCGCCGTGGAAGAAACCACTGCCAGCACGAGTGCTCCAAGCGTCCTCATCGTCACTCCTTCGGCGCGTCGCTCCATTAAAGGCGAGCCGACGCACCTCGTTAATGCTCTTGCAATGCTGCCGGTTTAGCAGCAGAGGCACGAAGCTGTCAAGACTTCTTCGAACGCGTGTACGCTCGGAGTTTTGCTGATAGACAGTGCACCCCTTTGGTGCTAAAAGCTTCTTAAAATTACGACCGATTCCGGAGGTCATATGACATCGTTCTCACGCGTGCTCGCCATCGCTCTGGTTAGCGGAGCAACGCTCCTGTTCTCTGAGAACGCTGGCGCACAGGTCACGACCGCGACCCTATACGGCGTCGTTCAGGACAGCTCCGGTGCGATCCTGCCCGGCGTCAACGTCGTCGTCACTCACCAGGGCACGACTCTCACGCGAGAAACCGTGTCGGATGCCCGCGGCGAGTTCGCTCTCCCCGCGCTTCCGGCAGGACCGTACGCCATCAAAATCGAGCTCGCAGGTTTCAAGACGTACGACAGCCGGGGATTAACGCTGAGCGCCGGTCAGACTGTCCGGCAGACATACACGCTCGAAGTTGGCACCCTGGCGGAAACAGTCACCGTGGCCGAGACAGCGCCGATGGTTCAGACGAGCTCGACCGCGCAGGTCCAATCCATTACAGAGGTGACCGAGATTCCAGTCTCGCGGCGAAATCTACAGAATCTCGTGATGCTCGCCCCGGGTGTCAGTTCGAACGACAGCGCCCAGGGCGGCGGGCGGGCCTTCCGCGTGAATGGCGTCGGCGACGGCGGCAGCTCCGTCACGGTCGACGGCAGCAATGCACAAGCTGGTATGGAAAACCGCGGCATGGGCAACCACGGCGCCCAGAACCAGATCGAGATCATGAGCGTCGAGGCGGTCGCTGAGGTACAGGTCGTCAGGGGCGTCCTCAACGCCGAGTACGGCGGCTCGATTGGCGGCCAGGTGAACATGATCACGCGATCGGGGACGAACCAGTTCCACGGCTCGTTGACGGAGAATTTCCAGCACGACGCGTTCTCGTCGCGGGATCCGTTTTTGCCGAGCACGACCGCCAAACCGGAAATCAGGTTCAACCAGTTCGGCGGATCGCTCGGCGGCCCCCTCCTGCGGAATCGGCTCCTGTTCTTCACGACCTATGAGGGCTATCGCGAAAATTCCGGCGTCACTCGGCAGGCCAACGTTCCTACCCAGGCGACGCGCGATCGCGTGCTGGCGGCGCTGCCGTTCCCCGAGACGAAACTCGTCCTGGATCTCCTGCCGCTGCCCAATGTGCCGATCAACGCGGTCAGTGGCCAGTACGTCGACGCCAAGCGTCTGATCCGGCGCGACAATACATTTCTGACGAAAGTGGACTTGGAGACCGGCCGCGGCAGACTGTCGGTGACCGCGTCGCGGCTGCGGCCCTACGCGCGCGACCCCTCAGCGCTCAACGGCAATGACAATACCTTCCTGAACGCATCCAAGCGCGTCTCAACTCAGTACGTAGTCACCACCGGCAACTGGGTTTCCGAAAGCCGGTTCGGTTGGAACAACAGCACGTTCGATCGACATCCGGAATTCTGGGAGAAGGTCTCGCCCACGCGAGGGGCACAGACGGAGTTGACCAGCGCAGAGAAGCGGATCGGCAGCTTCGCGGTGTCGGGCGTGTTCTCAACTCCAAACACCGAACTCGTGAAGATGGACTACAACTCGTTCAACTTCGACCAGAAGATCACCCGAATCATGGCCGGCCACGCAGTCAAGTTCGGTCTGCGCTGGTCCCGAGAGCTCGGCTCGAAGACGAATCCTCAGGCGAACGGGTTCACCTACAACAGCCTCGACGATCTGCTGGCGAACCGCGCGAGTGCCTTCCTGCTGGCGATGGGCAACCCGCCGCATAGCGCGTGGCTCGATCAGCTCGGTGGCTTCGTCCAGGACGACTGGCGGGTCAACCGGAAGGTGGTGCTCAACCTGGGTCTCAGGTACGACATCTATCCGACGTTTGGCTACAAAGCCACCAGCCCGCTGGGAGCGGAGATCAACAACCTGACAGATCCGACCGACATCCACAAGATGGACTTCGGCGCGCTGCGCGATCCGCACGAGATCGTTGAACCCGATCTCCTGAACGTCGCCCCACGCTTTGGATTTGCCTGGACCGTGGATCAGGCGGCCGCCACTGTGGTTCGCGGCGGTGTCGGCATCTTCACAACCAGCCACTTGATGGCGCAGTTCCAGAACGCGGTGGCTCCTCCGTTGTCACCGGTTCGCCAGGGTTGGAACGCCACGGAGATCGCCGCGCGTGGCGTCGCCTGGCCGATGTATCCGGAAGAGGCGAACGCGATCGCGATCCGCGACCAGGGAGGCCGTAAGACTCAGTACTACATGTTTCAGAATGACATCAAAGCCCCCGAGACGCTGCAAGCCACCCTCGACGTGCAGCACCAGATCGGACGGAAGATCATGGTGTCGGGCGGGTACGTCCACACCGACGGGAAGAACTTTCCGATCGTGCGGAACTTCGCGAACGCCTTCGATCGCGAGACCGGCGCACGGCCCAACCCGGCTGTCACCCCAGGAGGCTGGTACGTCACAAGCACGCAGACGATGAAATACAACGCGTTCGAGACCACCTTCAGAGTGAACCAGTTCCACGGGCTGGAGACGAACCTGCATTACACGTTGTCGCACGGCACGGCGCAACAGGGCGGCAGCCTGGTTGGCAACTTCAACAGCTCGCTCGGCGACGCCTACTTCCAGACACAGGACTTCTTCGATCCCGACGTCGACGTGTCGCCGCTGACCGACGAGTCCCGTCATCGCATCATCGGCTCGGCGATTTATGAAATCCCGTGGCTGGCCAATCGCAAAGACCTTCTGGGCCGCACGCTCGGCGGGTGGCTGATTTCCGGCGTTATCAGTATCCGATCCGGCGAACCGCTGCGGATCCTGCAGGCCTCCGGCATCGGCAACAGCCGGCCCGATTACAACGGCGGGAATCAAATATTCGCCGATTGGCGCGATACGCTGCAGTACCTCGATCGCAACGCGTACACTCTGGTGCCGACCTACGCGCTCACGCGCGCAACGGTACGCCCTGGGACACAAAATCCCTCTCAGCTCGAAGCGCCGGGACGCCGGCGCGTGGACCTGACGATCGCCAAGACGTTCACCGTTCGCGGCCACGTCCAGCTCCAGGTTCGTGCAGAGTCGTTCAACGCGTTCAACTGGCGGCAATACAACGACCCGGTGAGCAACATTACGGCGGCGAACTTCGGCGCGATCACAGGCGTGTCGGCGACCAGGACTGGGCAGATCGGCTTGCGACTGACGTACTAACCTGCGGCCGAACTCTTTCGAGCCAGGATCGCTATGCCGCCGCTCGCTGAGCAATGCGCGAACTCGGTGAACCCGTGCGTCTTCCTGAGGTCACTCTTGATAAACTCCTCCACCGTGCGCAAGTCGAAGATCATGCCCGCAGCGACGCTGGGCGCCGCGCTTTACGTCGTCGCGTCTGCGTCGGCGGGACTCGGAGCTGCCGATCGCAGCGCACCAATCGAGCGGGCGATCGATTTTCTCCTGCAGCAGCAGGTTCGCCAGCCCCTCGACGTGGTCGTCAATGGTGCGCAGGTCGTCGACTTTCCGGGAGACTGGCCTCAGTACTTTCACCTCGGAGAGGTGCTCCGTGTGCGCGATGTGAGCCCGTTCACCGTGGCTTTCATCCACCATG